>Ga0126342_10009388_pt1 | contig 17533 bp, 15 predicted proteins | sample Cyp1metagenome_FD_92528 | JGI IMG/M metagenome (GOLD analysis project Ga0126342, IMG submission 92528) | Coral microbial communities from Lord Howe Island, Old Settlement Bay, Australia - Cyphastrea 1 metagenome | ecosystem: Host-associated > Invertebrates > Cnidaria > Coral ... | reverse complement strand
TGAGATGTAGCTGTATAGTCCACAATGGATGGGAAGCCCATCTAACTGATAAGCTCTGGTTGTGGAGGAAAACATAGCGGCTGCTGACATATACATATATGTATGTATATAAATATATATGTATGTGTATATATATATACATGTATGTATACATATATATATATATATATACATATGTATGTATACACACATATATATATATATATGTATATACATAGATACCGGTAGGAAACTTTACTGACTGGGTAGTAGATGGATAGCTGATGGGGAAACTAAGCAGCTTAGAGCTTGAACATCATCAATTTGTTGTGCGAAAGGTAGAGTACGGGCATGTCGGGTGCATGGTTTAGGTGAGCTCTGAAGGGCATGCTTCAACCACAAATAGAAACGAGAGATACTGTAGCCATCTGTAGCCATCTGTAGCCTTGTGGCTTCATGCACTTGTCTCAGAAAATCTAGTCAAGTGATCCGATTTGCCGCATTGGTTTCGCTGGTCACTGCCTCCGCTGTTTTACCATGTGGTGCAAGCCGGAGTTGGCTCTTAAGACAGAAATGTTTCGTCATCATGGTGAGGCCTCAAAGTTCAGAACTATATATTGTGATGTAGTATGTTTGCAGAGCGTTGTAGTACATTGACGGACATGTCCAGTGTCGCACATCGAAGTGCATCGCGAACGTTGCATTCCTTCGAAACACGTGGCAGTGCATATGCTATGGTAACTATAGTTCATTTCCGCGCTTGTAGCATGTATGAATTTGTAAATGTCAACACATTCAAATAAGGAACTCTGCGAAGACACCATCGTATAACAAGTACCCCTTCCCCGCAAGTTCAAGCTCGTGTCTCAAAATATGTCACCCACACGCTGAAACCACTCTCCTCCTTTGATCTTCCTTGTTCTATCTGATGTTTGGAAAACTTCTCAGCTCGCAAAGACAAGCAAATCGAAGGACTCTGCTGGCTGTTCTGTCTGATTCTGTCCTTGTTCTGTGCTGTACATTGTTTCTTGCCAGGCCTTCAAGAACCTATGTAAGACCAATTGCGCATTTGAGATCGGCAGAGAATGGAGACTTGGTAGGTGATTAAAGCGCAATCCAGGACATCGCTAGCTATAAGTCTGGCTTGAGACATTCTGCTTTTATTTCTCACTTTTTTAGCTGTCAAATGGATTCTGGTGTCCTTTCTGATACTGCTTTCGTTAAGGAGATATGACCTTGCTGTTAGCTGAGCCTCAGACGGGAAGGACACACCAAATTCGTAGTCACCTCGCCCACTTTGGTCATCCGATCGTTGCTTGCCTGGCTGCCCACTTCTATGTGTTTCCTCTGGTTTTAAAGTTAGGAATTCTTCATTTGTCTTTGTTTCTAATCAAGGCGCAACTAATCCCAACAGATGCCAACGTTAATCTCACCGACATCAGGTTGGCGATAGTCTGTATCGGCAAGACTCCCAGAAGCTGAGACAGGTGGATCGGCTCTTTCTTCATTGTGCTGCACTGTCCTTTCGGGAGCCTTTTCCGATGAGAGCCTTGGGTTCCTAACAATCTTTTGTTGTTGGTGTTTTTTGACTGTTTCTGTCCCCGGAGTTTTCCTCTCAGCTAAACTGCCAACTTACTTTTACTTCTGAGTTGACCAAGGCCCGGAAAGGCATGAACCCCCGGTTCGATCAACTGCAGCACCTATGCCAGCAGAAATGTCTTCGTTCATTCTACACTTAGAAGCGCAAGACGGGGATTCAGAGCGATTGAAAGCGGAAGTGCTATCACGTAGTCCTGTTTGGACCCCGTGAATGTTGAAGGTCAACAATACAAGATTTCAACCTCCAACATGGCAAATGCCTCGAAGCCATGACTCAGACATATGCCCGGGAAACTATCACAAGAAGTACAAATACATGAGGTTCGCTTGCCACACACGTGGTACGAGGTTGAGCCTTTCCTGGTTTGCTGATCCTTCTTCCATGAGCTTTAGAACTTGAGATGAAGCTCTTGTTAGACAACTTACTATGGATCGGACGGACTGCTGCAATACGTTTTCCTTTGTTCGACCTTTGCAAGAGACAATTGGAAACAGGAGTGCAGGGTGCACTGAGATCAAGACTGGGCAATTGCTTGCAGTACACATCGCTAAAAGCAAAAAAGTGCTTTGATGGCGTTTGACAGACGTCCCAGCGGTAGAAGAGGGCGGTGATTCTGGACACTGGACTAGTATAATTCCACGGATTCATTCCGGTCTCCTGTACCTTTGTGCTGTGGACTTTCAGGAGTTGGATCGTACTACAACTGTATCGTCGAGGAGCTTATCCAGTTGCCTGATTGCGTACAGGTCGCCCTCGCTTGATTTACAACTGACGCTGAATTTGTCACGTCTCTTCTGAGGCTGAGTGCGTCAGTTCTTCGCCAGGTCCAATGCAAGGATGGGTTCAAGGTCTGGAGTCGAGTGGCACTTTGCACGGCTACTTGGATGCTGCAATTCTGAGATTGGTGGGTTCTTTATCATGAGCGCAAATGTCAGGGAGTGTTCTGATGGCTTGAGGTGAGTGTTGGTGTCCTAAATGCTCGGGACATTCTCTTTGATCCACCTCTGCCACTCCCTATGCAAGATGCATTGAACTCAATGAGTCCTTGCTGCAATGCATTTCTTAAAGCTCTTAAGCTTTCATTGTGCTATCCTTGTGAGGGGTAGGTTAGAGCTTGGAAGACATGTATTACTTTGTGCGTGGCTTGTGTTTTGCTTTATTTTTTTTGGAGTCTTATTTTAGAAATATTTCCGAATTTCGAGCTTCTTTGCCTCCTGAAAACGCAAAGGACTATGTGCAATTATACAAAGACATTTGTGAAGTTGGAGTCTGCCTTATGGGTGGCTCGGTATGCTCACCATTGGCGGTCCGTGAAATTTGCAAGGTAAAAGGTTTAGCTGACGAACAAAGTTTATTCTGTCAGAAGTTTCCAATGGACATTCGTATCAAGGCTTCTAGATTTAAGTCTCAACTTATGCCGATAGTGTATGGGACAGCGTTCTGGCTCTCGAATGGTGCATTTTATCTTTGGATGTGGTGTCTTTTGGGAAAGCAAGTATCTCAAGTCTCTATTGTGAGATGGTCAAGGGAAGCCAAAGGCTTGTGCTGCCATTTGCAACATTAGAGCTGGACGTGTATTACTGTATTGGAAGCTGCACAGGTATGTCGTAGGAGTTGTTGTGTGAGACTCAAAGGCAGGGGCAGACACAGATATATATATATATACATATATGTGACATGCGTAAAATTCTTTGATCTGTGGTACAAGGTGGATGACGAGCAGTACGTTATCAGGGTTGGAAAACCACGCGGACGGCACGTGGCAGGAGTCTCAGAGATCGAGTTATCATACAAATGTAACACTGTGACTGCAAAGAGCAATTTTGAAGCAGCCTAATATGATGCAATATGCATAATTTTCTTGTGATCCAGGAGCTTTCAGCTGCGATTTGTTTCAAAGCGGCCATGTTGTTTGCCACGCTGGTTCTGCCATGCAGGTGTGGCAACCGCTAGCACCTGATTTGGTCATAGTCACAAACACTGGGGATGAGGGCAGGCGGGTGGAAAAGCTTGACCCCGAGGACTGGATGACTTCAATGACCTTTTTGCACGGAAGACTTTTTTGCAAATCCCTCTGCACTCTTTCTATGATTCTTTATGATCTCACAATCAATCACAACAAACTGCAATGCTTCACTATCTTTACTCTTTTCATGAACGGCTCCTGTAGTGCTGCTACTTTGCCTTGCAAAAACCACGCGGGATCATTTGGCGCTGTGGGTTCGCTGGGAAAGCTGGTGTGTCTCAGGAGCTTAAAAGGGAGCTAGAAGGATGTTTGTCAGAAACTGGGCAAGTGAATTGGTTTTCAGAAACTCATGTGGTAAACCCAATGCCATAAATAAACCATCCCCAACATTGCCAGAAATGGATGTAATTTTGGTGGTCTACACTTATTAGGGGCATTTAGGGGCTTAGGGTTTGCACAGTTTGCACATTTTGCATAGTTTGCACTTTGGTCAGTTCATGTCAGTTCTGCACTCTCTCTCTCTCTCTCTAAGTGGGGTTGCCAGGAAATGTACGAAAGACCTCCCAACATCCTGGTGGCCGAGGTCTGATCAAAATCAAACCCGCGACATTTTCAGACTTTGTGAATCGTTGTGAGTTGTTTCTAGTTCTTATATGTTACTATTAACTTATTTTTGTTTTGAGTTGTTTATGTTTGTTTCCCTTTTTCAGAGTTTTGTTTTCGTTTGCAGAGTTTGTAGTTTCAGAACTTATTTTTGTCTTGCTTGGAAGGCGACCAAATGGTCTTCGGATCCTCGATTCAGAGGTTCCTATTCATTTTTGCCTACTGGATCTATGCCTGACGGCTGGGATGTGGTGAACGAGAGACATGGAAGGTCTGGACATGGACGATGCGTGTGCCATCATGCTTTGATGTATAGAGAACCAGTAGTAGGTGTGCAAGACAAGATTAAGATATGAAAAGATATGAAAAGATGATTGGGAGAGCCAGAGCATCTGGGGTCCAGCTAGAGTAGACAGAGATGTCTGAGTCTAATGGGACAGATGGAAAGGAGTTGCACCAGATGGAATACCTGAACAGCAGTGGTCGTGAGAAAGACAGGCTTTTCTTTGGTGGAGAAGCTTTCCATCCTCGTTGGTCCGGCTACATGCAAGGACATTGTCTGTTTTGTTTGAATAGATGGTCCCTATCCAATAAAGCTCCTGGATATATGATATACTATATTTGCCAACGAGAAACGCGGGTAGGTGCTGCTTTGATGCAAAAGGAGCAATTGGTTCTGGAGAAGATTCGGCTGACGCCATTCTGCAGTTCTTGGGTCTGAAGCAAGAGGATGCGAGAAGCGAGAAAGAAAAAACACAGCCGTCGCTGATATATCATGGTAGATCAAACGAATCAAGCAGCTGCAATGGCCGCAATCAAGTGGGAAATGCCGTCGCGCAACTCCTAAGAGAAAGCAGACACTAAGCACATGCTGAGGCACGAAGTGGGTCTTGGAATGGCCCGGACAGGCGCGGCTGAATGTGACAGCGACATACAGCAACAATGGCAACGTGCTTCCAGTGTGCAGGTGGTCATTTGCATTGACAACATCTACTGGACACAGGAGGTTGCTGCTGCAATCGAGCCTCGACCTGAGCAGCGAGATAGGCAACTTGACCTGAGCATACCTGAGCTGCATTCACTGCATTCACTGCATTCACTTGGTGACAGTGTAAGGTCTGGCAAATTGGAGGAGTATCACCAGAAGTCTGTAGGCAAACTAACCTGCCATTCTTCGTGAGATACCTGTCTCTGTAGATGGTGAGAACCTTTGCTCTCTGCTCTTGCCTCTACTTCGTACCACTCATGCCCTAAGCTCGGAAGTAAACCTGATGGTACGATGGCCTCAAGGCTGAAGTTTATAAAGGTGTTGGCATTGCATTGGATGCTGTTTGATGTGTTTGACTGTGCAACTGTGCTGACGTAACACTCCTTTCCAATGTCTTGCCAGACCAACTGACCGGCTTGGTGAACTTGGTGCGTGGTGACCTCTCCAAGCTGGGCAGGTGCGCAAACCAAAGTCATGTAAAAAATGTAAAACACAAGTTTAAATGGTTAAATGATGTTAAATGGTTCAAGAAGACCCGTAATGGCCCATGCTGCCCATGCTCAAAAAGGGTCGGTTCACTATCTGGGGCAACATGAGTCTTCACAGAGGGTATCATGTGAAACAATAGAAATAAGGGACTCGCACTGAGTTTGGGCTAGCGCCTGTATATGCTTTTGATGCGAAGGCAAACGCTGGGAGCGTTGGTCACCATTGATGTGCACAATCGCGATGTTGTTGTCGGCTTAGAAGTGGAGATTCAACATATTTTCGTCACATGATTCAACAAATGCTTTTTCATCAGCAGCCTAGAGGGTTTGTCATGCCCAAGTGCCATCGCCCAGGTTCACAGCCTGAAAGATGCCAAAATTTCATCTTCCAAGGTTGAGAGCTGAGTTGGATGCCAATCTTCTGTCACCGCAGATATTTTCTAAACGGTGAGGATAAGATGTACTCTTTGCATCTCTTTGCATTGTCTTCCACTGCCAAATTGCGAGATTCGTTGAGATTCCCTCTCAAGCACACTTCACACTTTTATGATCTTTTATGAGCAGTTGAACTGGTGTGCCTTGGGAGGAATTTGACTGGATCGCACAATTGCGATACTACTGGCGTCAGAAGGGTTCCATCACCCTCAAGGTGCGGACGACACGCAGCAGGTAGTTTCTGTGGGGACCATCACGCAGGGGGGTGACAATTGGGACACCCTAGGATTCTGATGGATTCTGCTATCTCCAGGGTAGATGTCCACACTCCTGACTTCGGTTTGCGAAGAATTCGGAGGACACTGGGAAGGCAAGCACAGTGGACAAATGCGAGGCCCGATGAGTGTGCAGTGGACGTTTTTCCGAGCCTATGAGATGCCAAATTTCAACTTTCCTGACATGTTCACACTGCAGGTCTCCATCATCAATGCAACGTTGTACTATGGCTTCGAATACCTGGGGAACAGCGATAGTTCCTGGCCTCAAAATGGCAGATCCAGTTGACATGTGCCAATCTCCATTTTCCGGCTATCAATTTTTCTGAGAAAATGACATCTAATGACCACTGAGCTCAGGACTTGTGATCACACCTTTGACAGATCGGTGCTACCGTACGTGGGCTTGACATGTTTGGACATGTGGCACTTAATCGAGCAGTATAACAGCACCTCATCTGCAGCTGCTCAACAAGAATATTTTCTGAGGTAACGGAAGGATTTTCAACGAAGGGAGACTGAGACCTGACTCTAGCTTCTCACTGCAAGCAATGACAGGCTCATGGGTGCCTTTCATCTCTACTATGGTGGCGGCCCAGAAGGTCCTGCCGGGACTGGCAAGACTGAGTCCACAAAGGAGCGGTGTCCAAGAATCACAAAATGCGATAAAATGCGTCCTTTCATCTTTCCACATGTTTCCACATTTTTCTACATTTCCACACATTTTTCCTTTTTGATTGCACATTTTTGCTGGATATTCCTGGATGCCACCGATCTTCCCCATTTGAATGGCATCCAGATGCTTTTTGCCAAACATGTACCAAAATTGAACATTCTCAGGACCTTGCGAAAGCAGTGGCAGTGCAGTGTGTTGTTGACACCTCAGCTCAGTCCCTTTCAGGCGCTTCAAAAATCAATGGCAAGATTGGTTGACGAAACTTTTGCTCATGCACTTTCCCTACGAACCGTACCGGAACGTTGGACCCGCTTGCTTTGGACCTTGAAAACAAGGTCTTCAACTGCTCAGATGGTCTGGACTATGTTGTATAGAGCTTAGTTTTGGGACTGAACAATCCTTCCAGATTCTAAGAGAGATCCCAATCGGTTCTCATCGGTTTGCATTGCATTTTGTAAGGCAATGGGCAAGTTCTTCAAGGGCATTGCTTCCTCGGGAGCCTGGTGTTGCTTTGACGAGTTCAATCGCATCAACTTGGAGGTGCAGTAGATAAGGTTTTGTTTTGCATTCTGATTTGTCTCTAGACGATGTGTATTTGGGTCGCATTGAAGCATGTGGTATTGAAGAGACACATGCAGCAGTCGCAAAAGACAAAACTGGCCAAAGTCAAGGTGCTTTCTGTGGTGTCGCAGCAGGCATGGACACTGTTCTTCAGTGTCGGTATCTTCGTGTGACATCAGAAGATTGCGATAGGAATGCATATTCCACTCTAAAGGTTCCAGTGTTTCGGAAGGATGCTTGGAGTGGCTGCTTTTATAGCTACAGCTTACTGTTTTGGCTGGAGAAGGTGCAAACGATCCAATTTGCTATCCGGGACAAGAAGGACATCTTCTACTTTGAGGACACGCAAATTAAGCACTTGCCCCAGAAGTCTTCTAAACCGTTTTGATGATTGCACATGGTCTGAATCAGTCCCGAGAGCTGGCGAAGTTTCGGCTGCTTTCTTGTGCCAGATTTTAAGGCTGATTCCATCCTGTGCTGTGAACATTACAATGAATCCAGGCGAAGACATTTGAGACTCCAGTGATACCTGTTCAACTCAATGTCTTTCTCAATGTCTTTCTCAATGTCTTTGTTCAGTTGCCTCATTCAGTTCATTCAGTCTTTGCTCTTAGAGCTGTGCTGTGGAGGCTACGCGGGACGATCAGAGCTGCCAGACAACCTGAAGGTCAGCTATGGCTGCCGTTCCTGCTGTCCCAAGTCCCACCGCGACGATAAACATACTACTTCAATCATCTTCACTCATCTTCAATCATCAATCGAATCAATCTACTTCAGATCTGTGCGGATTTTCTTGGGATCAGTTCAGGTAGTAAGTCACATGAGACGCTTCATTTGTCCAGCCTCGCCTTCATTTGTCCAGCCTCGCCAGTATTGACCAACGCATGCATTCGCAGGCACTTTTCCGTCCGTGCGCGATGATGGCCAGTACCTCAAGTTGAGGGCTACGAGGGCGGCCAGTTTCCGTCCGTGCCCAGTGTGCTGTTGGATCCAAGGTTCCTGACTACGCCCTTATTGGTGAGATCGTCCTGTATTCCAATGGTGACTTGTCGACCATCTCTTCGGGATACACATGGATACACATGGATACACTTGCCTCACATGACTTGGGTCTTAACAGAGTTGTTTGTAACATTTTGTAACCTTCATGCAGAGTTATCCATGTTTGCCTTGACTTCGAAGTTGCAATGCGCATAAAGCTTCGTCGTTTTCAGGCTTTGAAGATGCAAAGAACCTTGCTCGAAAGGCTGGTGATGTAATCTTGCAGCAGTGTTGACACAAAGACACGTTCATTACCCATTTCAGAGAGTGCTTGGGAGACGCTTGCATTTTTTTTCACCACCGTCGTGGGTTGCCAAGCTCTGAAGGCAGTCGGAAGCCTCCGGCTGAGCTCAGAGCAGCTGTCTTCGCAGGAAACAAGTTGCTGCAAAAGCTGCAAAAGTGTCAACAAATGGGGACATGAACGGATATATACCTTCTGTCAGCAAAGTGGAGCTTTCGCGAAAACATGTAAGACTACATGTATGACTTGTATGACTGTGAATGTTTGTCATTGATACTTCTTGCTGATCACCGTCTTTAGTTCAGGAGCACTACGATTTTGGGATGCGGGCCTTGAAATCAATTCTTGTGAGGGTGATGCTCTTAGACCAGGGGCACATAGGGGCACATGGGCTTGCCCTACCGTAGCCATTGATTCAATGTCATTTTGAAAGCCCGGCATCGATGTTAGAGTGGTGTTGCAGCAAAGGCGGGGGCACTTCGCCGGATTTACGGAGCCACACGTGAAGAGCAAATTTTGGCGCTCTCTGCGTTGAACGATGTCACCTGGATGTATTCATCATATCAATGGCTTCTGTCACAGCTTCACAGAGAAGCTCAGAACTACGGAGGGCCCCTCTCTCCCATTGCTTTCAGAGTTCTCAGAATTCTTTCTAAGGTCAATCTGCCAAAGTTCACCCGCAACGACATTCCTCTGTTCCTGGGCATCACTGGAGATCTCTTCCCCGAGGCCGTATGGGTCAATCACTGGAAAGACCTTACCATGGCATGACGTCCCTTGAGGCCCTTGACATCCCTTGACCCGTGAGTATTTTATTTTTTCATATTTTTTTCACTCCTGACAGGTGGAGCTTCCTCCATCAGACTATGGAGTCTTGATCAATGAGCTGGAGGCGTGTATGATAGAGCTCAAAACGTTTATAGAGTATCGAAGGAAACGTTAACACTTGAAATACTTGAAGAATATGGAAGTTAACACTTGATTTGCAACGGGCAGCTCAAGAGCTCCGTCTTTCGTCAATCTTTGCTGACAAGTGGCTTGAGTAAACTGGAGGGCAGTGCTCGGAGCCTGATACTGCAGCCAGAGGAAGGCTTTATCAAGAAGTGCAGCACTGGCGGATTTTGAATGCTTTTGATACTCAGAGTATCTCAGAGTATTCGCTGCGGTGTTTGTTGGAGCAAAGATTTGTGCCATACTGTGGTTTTGAACGGCGCATGACAGGTATCCAACTCTGGGAGACAATCATGGTGCGTCATGGATTGATGCTTGTTGGCCAAACTGTGTCTGGCAAGACAGAGGTGGAAAATGTTCGTTCCTCAGTCATGATACAATTGGACGTGTGAGAAATGTATACACAGTAGTTGTATTTCTTGAGGTGCTGGCTGCTGCACTCGGGGCTGTGGCAGATGGAGAGAACTATTTGCCGGTGCCATGCAGCTGCTGAGGGTTTGTTTGTTGGCCAGTTGTCTCCTTTTTTCCATGGTGGACCGTTGACCATGTTTCCCTTGCAAGGTGCAGATCCACAAGATCAACCCCAAGTTTCAGACTTGGTAAATGTCCAGTCACTTTGAACAGCTACCATGAATTGACCAGTTCTCTGGCCATTCGGATCCTTGGCAGCTTCTGCGCCATGCTAAGGTCCATCAAACAGGGGCAACTTTATGGCGAAAACGATGAGGGAACTCAAGAATGGACGGTGGGATACTCATGTAGCGGTCAAAGCTGGAGCACATCCCTTTGGGCGATGTCTAGCTGCATAGCTATGGCTGTCAGAAGCTCTTGGTCTCCTGGGCCCAGCTTGGCCCACCTTCCCCAGGATGGAATCCTTGCCCTCACCGTCCGGTATGCATCGTCGGCTGAGCAGACCAAGCGCCAGTGGATCCTGCTGGATGGGCCCGTTGATGCAGACATTGCCTTAGCAACAGCAACAGGTTGGTCATAGTCAGAGGGTATTGCCAGAACATTGACAACATGAAAGTGGATATTCACGAAGAACATGACAATTCATTAATCCATTGGTCCACCTTGCATGGTTGTCTTCGGTCACCGACAAAGAATCTACTCAGGTTTGGGTGGAGAATCTGAACACCGTGCTGGATGACAACAAAAAGCTTTGTTTAAACAGTGGCGAGATCATCAAGCTACTCCCTCAGCTGAGCTGTCAAATCATCAAGGCTATTGGTACTAAACCTGCTACTATCAGCTATCGTATCTCATGCAAACATGGAGACTCCTGGGCGAGGCTGACGCCGGTGACGACCATGATGTTCGAGGCGCAATCCGCTGTTGTGATGCGTTGCCAAGTTGAGGGCAGTTTTCACACCTCTTCGTCCAACGTGACATGGCCCTGCTCCGACTGCAGGTAGAAGACTTGGCTGTGGCATCACCAGCAACAGCACGGGTACCTGGCAAGACGGTTGCAAGACTGAGACCCGTGCCTATGCCCATGGTAGATAAGGGTATTGGGCTTGACACCTCTCCAAAATAAATCGCAGTTTAGAGAAAAGGCAAACAAGCTACTACAGGTTTATTTAGTTTCACAGTCTAAGGACAAGATGGCATCCGACAGCGAACATGAACTGGCTATATGAAGTTCTCTGGAATGGCTTGTGGCTCTCAGGTCTCTCGGTGCGGCATGGTGTTCCTCGAGCAGCAAGACATTGGTTGGCAGGTGCTGATGCTCTCTTGGCCCTCAACCCAGATTGATGCCGTGCTGCCCTGTGGCCTTACTCCTCACTCCTTGGGTTTCCTTGGGTATACAACAGCTTGAAACAGCTTGAGACCTGAGGTGCGAGCGTTTGCCCGATCGGCTCAAAGATCAGAGCCCCCTGCTGCAGGCAAGTCACTGACAAACTGCAGAGACAAGTCATTGCCAATCCGAGAGCTTTGCATTCGCTTAGAATTCATTCTTCAAACATTCTTCAAACAAGCTTGAATCTTTGTCCGGCTGCGCATGTCCTTACAATATCTTACAATCAATATTGTTACATCATTTAATAAGTGTAGCTGTAGCAGTGTGAATCCTTGCAAATTCTTGGCTGGGTAAATTGCCAAGCCGAGTCAGCTAATTTTTCAGCTTGTTTCAGTAAGCATATTTCTTGTGCATGCAATTTCAATTGCATGCCATTTTTTGCCACTGAATTAAAAGGAAATTATGGAATACTCGGTGGAGAGCTCGTGGGAAATGGTGTCTCGCAAAGCCGAGACCTTAGCATGTCTCTTCGCTCGGCACTGAAGCACTAGTTGCATTCTCACAGTGCCAGGCAAACATGACAAGGAAAAAAAGTGAACACATATGAACAACCACGTAGACTCGGCTCACAACCAGCCGTGATTATTGTGCTTTCCAACTCTTGGAAGCTGCCTGCCACACTTCAGGTGAACAAACCTGTACCAGTGAGCTTGAACTGGCTGGTGCTCAACTTGCTTCATCTTTACTGGGCTTTGATCCAGGAGCCGTCTATGCTTGAACGAGAGCACCCTGTGATACCCTTGTGATACCTTTGTGTACTTGAGTTTTCAGCTTCATATATGGATGTTTGCGGGACTTAGAATAGCTCAAAGCCCATGTGGTTGCAAATAACACTATATACTTCTTCGTGTAGCAGCAAAAGACACCTTCATTCAGAATTCAGAAAGCCTTCACGATCAGCCCCTTTCTGCTGGCTGTCGCGGAGGCTGAGATTCCGCTCGATCCAAGCACCAAAGACCTGCCGACGAAGGAGAAGGAAAGCAAACTGGAGGCAACCGATGCAAGGATGAGAAAGTGCTGGAAATGTCTGTCAAATATATCAAAGGATCTGTGGAATCAAGGTACTAGAAGAGTTCTTCTGGCAACAGTTTGATTGACTGCAGAAACTGCCATAGCTTGCACGTGAACATGTTGCCAAAGCACTCATCCAATCTTCTGGCTCAGAATTTGTGCGTAACAGCACTTCTCAACAGCCAAACCTGATTTACTGTGTAGAGAGAAGAAGTTGGAAGGGACCCCCAAGCATCCTCTGCAGGGACCTTTCTGTTCCTTTCTTTTCTTGTACCCAAGCACAACACAATAGAAAGGACCAACACAGAACGAAGGATGTCCATCACAATTGTTTCTTCACTGTCTTCACTTGTGCTGCACGCTGCTGATGGAAGCCATTCAGACTGACCCAGATGCATTGTTCAACCGTGGCAACCAGTTGGACGATGAGGGCAGATATGATGAGGCGATTGAGGCATACAGGCAGAGTGCTTCGATAAGTGGGGAACGAGGAGCGCTTCTGGGCTGAAAGCCAAATCTTTTGAAAGAGCAAGACTTGTTTTTCTATGTTTTTCTTTTTATTCGCAAGTTCAAGTCTTGGAAATGGATGCACCTTCATGCTGGTTGTCAACACTGCATTGCCTCCTTTTGATCTACAGATTGGCTGCGCTGCTTGTCGCTTTTTGCAGGACGTGTGCCTCAAGACGTGCTGCTGCCGCTCGTCGTTCATCCGAGGCAGAGGTGCTAAAGGTATAGACAGGATTGGAAGTCTTTACAGCCTCAGATTCGCCAAGTCAGGTCCAGTCTCTGATACAAATCACATAGTATCATCATGAAACAAATACATGTCCTTTAATCAAAACAGAGAATACGAGGATTTGGACATAAGGTGCACAATGCGACACATAAAAGACTTCACTGAGGTCTACCACATAAAATGTCTATTTCTCATGTACACTGCATATCAGGTAAATTGCTGTATACTTTGGTCAGGATAATCGTTTGAAGCCGTGGGAGCACAGGAATTTGGGCTTCAGCTTGCGGAGTGCTGGCCGCTGTCTGGAAGCTTCTGAGACCTGGCGTGAAGCCTTGAATCAAGAGCTTGTCAGAGACCTGGAAGTTGATCGACGTAGCAAGAGAAACACGAGAGAACAAGGGGCTTAGAGTGGGCTAAAAAATGGACTTGAAATATCTTGAAATGACACACATCGAGAATGTTGAGTATCAAGCAGTGTCAAATTTCAATGCAACCAAGACTCCGAGACAAGAGTCTTGGAAGTTTCCAGGTGTCTCATGGTGGTCAGGGTGCTGATAGCCATGTACTCCGACAGCGTGCTGTCCTGTTGGCATCTGGTCGTGTTGACTTTGCAGCCTCCGAAAAGATGGCAAAGGCCTTGCGAATGCTCAATGCCTTTGGGCTGGGAAGTGTTCTCCCAGAAGGAGCCACTGGAAACGAACTACATCGCTTGAGGCAACTTAGTTGAACTTTATGATATAATATGATATATATATATATAATTATATATATACATATCAATATATCACATTGATATAACATGATATATCAATATATGTATATAGAAACATAGCAACATATGTATACTCCTTGGTGCTTGTTAAACCCACAATGCAATTCTGTGCAGCATCAGCAGACGTTGACAGCATGTTCTTTCCTGCTGCGCCGATGTTTTCAGGTTTGAGGAATGGTCATCGATGGCGGATGGTTCAGTTTCATTTGCGCGGGTCCTGGCAGGGCTGCTGTGCGTCGGCGAAGCTTGGCCGAAGGCAGCCGTTGACGCTCTTGGAAACTCTGTGGAGACCTCAGACTTGAGATTTGAACCAACTTGAGATCAAGCCGCAACAGGTTTTAGTGTTTTCATAGCTTTCAATCCAGATTACGAAATCTGCAGTTTGCATTCACTTTCTGTGAAGACTCAGGTGGGTGCGCTAATTGAGGTTGGCTTGCTCGAGGATTGCTTCGCGTTTTGCAGAGTGTTTTCGATGCTTTCTCTTTTCGAATCATCAATATGGCCCTACTCCGCGGTGCACAGGAAGTGTTGCCTGGATTTCTGGTGGCCAACATGCAGGTCTATCCATTCCAAGGTTTCCTGGCGATGCCAATTATGTGATCATGTATCACTTTGATATCAGTGCATGCTCTCATGGATAATTAATGAATATTAATGATAATTTAGTGTATAGACAGGAGTTCTCACAACCTACCACAGGCTTCAGTATGAGTTCCTCGGTTTTCCTTCTATATTGAGGACTTTGCCGTTCGGCCTTCGGCCTTCTCACGGACGTCTCAGGATTTCTACTTCTCACGGACTGGCCCAGCGTCACAGTCGGTCCAGCTGAGCCTGTCATGGCGATAGGTACTGATTCCCTCGAGCTGTCGCTTGGCGCCATGGAACACATGTGCCATGGGCAAAGCATGTGCCATGGGCAAAGCATGTGAAAACATGGTATGTGGATGGGGTATGGCCATCCATCCCATACTGGAAATGCTTAGAATGGGTGTATAAATCTCTATTAATGGTGGCATGCCCCCAATATCAGTAAATAATCCAACTTTTTACCACACATAAATAATATTAAATAATCACCCTCTGGTCATCCAAGCTCGTGTTTGTAACTGAATACAGTGCACCAGCTATGACATGAGGTGCCTTGCCCTTGGCAAGTTTGATGGATTGGCTGGTCAGAGAGCCTGGGATCCCAGAATCTTACTCCATTTTGAGAACACGAAGAGAATCCTTGGCAAGTTCTCTCAGAGCCAGCCCCAAACCTGCTTGACGAATCTTGACGACTGGAGGTCCTGGACCTTTGCTGTGGCAGTGGGGTAGCTGCATTGCATGCACTACGTTGTGGCGCTACAGAAGCAGTAGCAGTTGATCTAAGCCAGCGAGCTTGCGATGTGACAAAGGCGGGAGTGGGAGGTCCGTGGTTTGGTCGTGCTGTGACACAGAAACATAGGGGCTGGGGGTTCGTTCACCTTGACGTGCCATAGTAGAATAGTATGTATAGAGTACAACTAGCATAGTTACGTTGAAGCGCTAGTACGTCCTTGGAAGTTTCTCTTGCACTAGTGAACTTGCAGAAACCCCCTTCGCAAGCCAAATGCGAACCATTGTATGTCGGCTACAGGCAAATGCCATCATCAATGGATTCGACTCCAAGATCATCACATACCAGGGGGACCTTTATTCAGCTCTGGTCACTGCGGGAAAGACAGCCAGAGATTTTGATCTCATTGCGCATGCCTCAGGACGTTAAGACTACCACTGACCTGGAAAGTAACAAATGACGACGTGAGAGCAACACCGAGGTGGCAAATCCACCATTTGTTGCTGCTCCAGAAGACGCCAAAACATCACTCTATGTGCATGGTGGCTCCTTGGTCAAAAATGGATAGACCTGTAGCCGAACATTGCAGGTGGCGACTAGGATTTGATCCGTTGGGCATCCAATGCCAAGGTCCTGATGGCTTAGCAATCACGAGGCAAATTTTCCAGGCGCAATTTGAAGAAAGAGGTTCTATTGTGGCCAAGATGCAGTTGAGTTCAGAAAGCTGACAGTTTGCCACTGGTGCTTGCTATGTCACAAATCAAAGGATATCCCTGAGCTCATTTCGAAAGAGGGAGTCTAGACTAGACGTAGCAAAGATTGGTCCAAGGTAGTTATTGGTGAATTTCCAAACCTTTCGCACCACTTACCTCCGTGGCTTTCAAATTCTCCTGGCTGGCAATATGTTGCCTTCTTTGCAGAGGAGTCATTTTTTCTGCTGTGAGGCTGTGTGTCGTGTGTAGTCGTGTGTGATGTAGATGTTTTGTGTATGCCATTTTGTGTTTGTTGTTTCCGTGCAGGAACATCGCCAGAAGGCAGAGGTATACGCAACCGAGCGTGCACAGCCACCTCAAGCCAAAGACGTGTGGTGGCAGTCTTTGGTCCAAGTCGGAGTAAAGGACCCAATCAAGTTTTGCACATCATCTATGACTTAGGTTTCAGATACAGGATCACCTTGGTAATGTTGATTGCAGATGGAAGGTGTCTTGAACATTCCTCCAATGCAGTTTCTTTGCCGTTTCTCCTACGTTTGCTCAAGTGACATATCACGTTCTACCCTGGATTCTCGAGGACGTAACATCTGCTCTTGTTGTCGCCAGCTTCGACTCAACAAGGCCCGGGGACTTCACTTCCGAATCATGTCGATCTCTCTGAAGCTTCACACGGCTGCGAAACTTTCAAGTCGCACAGTTCTCCCGCACCTCTCATATTAGATATATTAGACTCACATTCTTACCAATCTGTGGCGTCAGGTGCAGTGAAGCCAGTTGGGAAACCTTCGTTTGGCCGGCACAAGATGCGGATCAAAGCTGGACCCTTGTGCTGGATTTCTGGGAGGAAACATGCTCATTTTGGGGAACCAAGGTTCCATTAGACACCCCACTTTTGCCCGTGCTCCAATTGCAGTGGTGGGAGAGGCCTTTCTTTCCAACGTCCATAATGTCCATGACATCACAGAATATCTACCGTTCCGAGTCAGTCAACCAAGTTACTAGTACCCATTATTCTCATCACTTCTCATATCTTAAGACATCATTAGACTATCAACGCGAAGTTCAGAGCTGGTGGCAGATTTAAACCTCATCCAGTTGAAGTTCAGAGGGGGTAGCGAAGTAGGGGGTAGGCGAACGTGGATTTTGGCGCCAAGATGTATTTAGCAAAGTCTTCATGCTCACTTTGGGGAACCACAATTCCATTGGACACTCTTTGGCACGTGGGGATCCCTAACGAGTGTATTACTATATATTATATATTATTTAAGGGCTGCCGCCCCTGCCGCCGACCCCGGAAGAAGTGGCAAGGAAGCAAAGCTGGCAGCTCGACCTTTTTGCTATGTACATCGTTGTGAAATATATTTGATAGGTTTGAATT
>Ga0126342_10009387_pt1 | contig 17534 bp, 14 predicted proteins | sample Cyp1metagenome_FD_92528 | JGI IMG/M metagenome (GOLD analysis project Ga0126342, IMG submission 92528) | Coral microbial communities from Lord Howe Island, Old Settlement Bay, Australia - Cyphastrea 1 metagenome | ecosystem: Host-associated > Invertebrates > Cnidaria > Coral ... | reverse complement strand
TGTATATTTTGTATAGCCAAGTGATCACATGCCCCCGTTGACATTTGGCTTTAGGGCCCTTGAGTCATACCGCGCTGCCGTGGTAAAAGTTGGGCACTAACGATCCCGTTTCCAATTCAGATATATTATATTACACTCTCACTGTTTTGGCCAACCACTACGAACCACTAGATAAGTCCATATTAGTTACCAAGCCACTGCGTTTGAGTTGATTTGACCTGACCAACCAGATGAACACGCTTTCGGGCTGCCGCTCCAGGATGCAGTGCGTCGGCAGGACAGAACCAGCGATTCCGAGAGGCGGCCGTGACCGGGTGGGATGTACATCATAAACCCCCTTCACCGCACCATGCGCCAATTCGGGAGATACCAATCCGGACAAGGTGATTTCGGGATACCAATGAAATCTGGAATATACCAGAAGTAAGGTTGAGTGCAAAACAGCGTGACCAAGGGATACCAATGGAATCAGACCAAGGCAGTGGGCAAGCCTAGGCGAATATCAACTGGTCACGAACTGAGGCCAGAGCGTGCTGAATCCTGGGTCCAGTGCTCAGTTGCACCATCTCATCCTACGAAACAATGTCAATGGAGATTTTGATGGGAAAATCATGGAAAATCACCTATATAATGTTATATAATGTTATATAATGTTATATAATGTTATATAATGTTATATAATGTTATATAATATATAAATGGAGGACTTCCAATTGAAGCATATTGAATCAGGGTTCTGCTTGTGGGTGAGGCTGCTGGCCATCCAGAAAAGCGGCCCCATTCTGCTTCTGCAGTGCCCCGCAAACCGAGTCTCGTGAGGGCCTTAGCCCACTTGCCAGGGGAGTTGGGGGTTGGTGGGGCAGGGTTTCCCTATAAAAATCCATACGCAAATTGGCTGCAAGTGGCCATTTTACCAGGTGCATCCAGGTGCACCCATTGAAAATCCAAATTCCATTGTTTGGTTTGGGGAGATCATGGAGTTGATTTATCACCTATAATTAGCCTAGATAACCTCACTGCCTTTCAAAGCGGAGTAAATCACATCGTCACACCAAGGGCTCCTCGCCGACCTCAGCAATAAAACGCAGCCGTTCAGAGCCGTCGCATATCTTGCAGCAGATGTTGCAGACCAATGCACAGAGCCTCAGGTGCGGAGGGCTGGACTCTGCTGGCGTACCATGAGTAACATGAGATTGAAAACTATATGATCCCGAGGAGAACTGGAAGTTTGTTGGAAGTATATGCTGTACACACACACACATATATATATACAGTACACAGTACACATATTATGCACGTAGTAGGACGCCTAGCATAAATCTTTGGGCATGGGTCCTTTGCTGAGCAAATGCTGCTGCCAAGACCATGGCATCCTGGCTGGTATGGCCAGAAGCTTGTCCACCCAAAGTGGTAAAGTCCCCCACTCATCGTTGTGTCTGCCAGGGGTATGCTGGATGAGCAGCGCGGCCTGCATTTGGAGAAAGCTATTGCAATTGGCAGCGGTTTGGGCCAGTTTGTGTTGAGGGGAAGAAATACCCATGAACGAATTGCATTTAGAGGACACGGAAACACCTACGCCCACTTGAAAACTAATATGGACCCCCCAATGTGGCAAGTTCCCAACAGGAGAAGCACCTTCCAACCGCATATTGGTAACCTGGTAAACACCAATGAAACACCTAGTGGCTGGGGATTGTTTATTCCACTCGTTTCTGGTAAACTTAGGGATGCCACGATGATTGATGTTAGTACATGTTAGTACCAGAAAACATCCTTAAAAGCTATTGTCATTTACTCTTGCAGTAGTGCTTCTTTATTTGTTTTCTCAGGTGTTCTTGCTATGCCAAAAACATCTGCCAGATGACCTCCCAGTTTTCACCGCCCTCACTGTCCAGCGCCATTCACCAGGCCCTTGTTCCACCACAATCTGCGGCTTCCCGTGTCGCCCGCTCGACCGGCGGAGCTTGCAAACCTGCCAGGTGAGAGAACCCACGAATTTTTCACTGCATTTTCCAGGATTTTCCACTATTTTCCAGCATTTTGAGGCATGCTAGCATCTATTTTCATGTTCATCCATTTTAATATCCACGTTCAATCTCAAGGCGGTGCTTCCAACAAGTCATCCATGTCCATCTGGCCCAGCTTCAAGCTGACATCGTGCAGGCATGGTGTCGCCGTCCACAACGCTGCATTCTCCAAGTGCCGGAAGCCACAGGGCGGTTCAAAACTTGAGACGCAGGAAGTGGTGCCCCAAGCTGGTTTGTAATTCCACCAACTGAGATATCATGGCTGGCTGGTGGTTTCAAACATTTTTTATGTTCCATAATGCTGTATATGGGATAATCCTTCCCATTGACTAATATTTGTCAGAGGGGTTGAAACCACCAACCAGTTGGGGATTAAACCGAAAAATCGGGGATTGTTATGGATTGACCGTTTGAAATGATGCAAAAATTGATACATGATAGCCTTTGTGGTACATCGGAATTAGTTAATGGATGTTAATGGGGTTGTGAACCAATGTTTATTTTTTAAAAAAATGTGTGGTAGCAGGTAGCAAGATATAGCATTTTGGGGCACCCCAAGTTGACCCCCAAATGGAACATGGTCAATCCATCATGGTCAATCTCACCAAACCTTGGGTCACAAAAATCGACGGGTCAGACCTGAGGTTGGTGAAGATTTATACTCCCAAAAAACCCCATGGACTGGATTAGTTTGGATTCTTTTTTTGGGATACCCTAGGGTATACTAACGGGTAACATAGATGAGGAAAACCCATGCTTTCCCTATGAACATATTCTACATTACTGGAGGGTACTGTATCCAATCTTTGAGTGTGTCGCAATATTCCATATGAATCATCCTAGTGAAAGCCTCCAACGACTTACCACCTCCAAATATTTTGTGGAACCTTTGGCAATATTAGTCCAGTTCAACATCGGTTAGCCTCGGGTAAGCTGACATAGATGTGGAAGACCGGAAAACCCACCATTTGTAGATCATTTTCCTAATGCATCTATTGTATGGTGGGTTTCCCTCATACATCTATTGTATGGTAGAAACATGTAGAAACCCAGCAATTAAACCATCATTTTCCTCAAGAACCATGGGGTTTCTACCTTAGGGTTTCTACTCCCATGTCTGGGTGGATTCCGCATGATTTCATACCTGTTTTGAGGCCCCCAAACCGTTGTTGCCGTTGTTGGCGCACATGACTTGGCGAATTGCAAAAACATGTTAATTTTCGGATTTATGGGGATATGAGAGATATAACATGATATAACATTGTAACATGACTTCTAGTAAACTAGCAACGCTATTGAAAATGGCCATGGAAATAGTTGGTCTACCCATAAACCAAAAAGAAAGGCGATTTTCCATCGTTTTTTGCTACTCCCTGGCCCCGAGGTGACGCCAAGGTGCCACGACTTCGCGCAGCTTTCTGAGATCGTCTCTGAAATCGTGCCAAGGTTCGGGGATGGACATGAATGCGATGAATGGATCTCCAGGGATAGATACAGAATCACCGTAATGATGGAGAATAAGGATGATTATCCATACATTAATGATGATTATTATGGATCATAAGTAATATAATATAATTATATAATATATCTATTTTTAATTCCGTAATGATGATTATGGATGATTATTGTCAACGATGGAGAATTATGATGATAATATTATTAAAGGACAATTAGCATGAATGTATATTATTGTCATAATATTATAATGATTGAGAATTATGATCATCATAGTATGATCTTTATTATGATTATTGCCAATTAGATAATATTAATGGACAATTATTATAATGAATGTATAGACAATAAGAACATTAAAGGTCAATTATGATGATTTTTATTCCTATGATTTTTCTGTGTGCATATCATTTTACATGCATATGCACACGGATTATGAATATATATATATATATATATATATATATGTATGTATGTATGTATGTATGTATGTGTGTGCAACTGTAGCCGACATATGGTTTGACACAGAGCTGGTTTGGACATCTCACTTTTTTATGGGACAAAAATCTTCAAAACATGGCTCGACCTGGGTAATTTGTCGTTTGGCCAGTTTTATTTACAGGGTGTCCTCATCTTGATGGTTGAAACCCTCTATTGATCCATGTTTTGTGGGTAAAAATCCAACATCTTATCAATGAGAATTTCAGGAACCTAAATTTCGAGGTACCTACCATATATAAGGCCTATATAAGGCCTAAATTTCAGAGAATATCCCCATTGATCTTAGGGGTTTCCTTTTTCAAAATGCTCCATGCTTCGTCGTCCGACGGATCTTCACCTTTGCGAGTCCAAGGGCCCACATGGCGGGAAAAAGCAGCCCGCGTCCACCTTCCTCCAGGCAGAGTCCGGTTTAGAGGCTGCGGTTTAAACCTTCGAAATTCCAGGTGGAATCATAAGATGATAGACCCATTGCTATAGGCTATATAATATATCATCCTGTATCGTCTATATCCAAGCTGGGAACATCATTTTCCAGATTCCAGACCCCATTTCTTGATTTAGGGGCTCCAGGATGTTCCAGGTGGCTCATGAGCAATGCACCCATTTTTTAGATGCAAAAACATGGTGCATCATTTTTTAATGAACGTGTTTGAAATTGTTCGAATACATGATTCCCTTTGACTCAGCTTTGCTGCGGACGTCATGTTACAACAAATGCAGTAACCAGCAACATCTCCGTGAATTTGTTGTGCATTTGGGACAACAAAAAAAACAATTGAATCGTCAATTGTGCACCTGAGAGTCTTTTTTGGGCCGTCCTGCCCCCTCGCCAATCACGCAATGTGGTTTCAAATTGAAACAAATTCAGAAAAGTTCTGGGCCCAAAATAAGGCACCCCCTCTTCAGATTGCATGCTGACACTAAAAATTAGTGGCAGGTTATGAAGGGTCTCTGACATAGCCCCACCATTCTTTACCCCTAAACGTGAGATGGAACCCAAAAACGTTTGTTTCGGCAGTGTCTCTCCAGCCCGCATGCCCCTCAATGGAACAGAAATTCTTAATAACCAGCTAATAAGAAAACATATGTCCATGGTTGTTTGCGCTCTTGTCTCCAGTGCGGGCGCTCCAAAATGACACAGAAGACGCTATTAACCTGCTATTAACTTTTGGTGTCACCATGAAATCTGAGGGCGGCGCATCATGGGGGGGTGCACAGCACCCCCATGATTTTGTTCAGCTATAATTTGAATTTATTTCATCATTTCATCATATTTCATTCCTAAAAAACCCAACCATTCCCGCTGATTTTTTAAAAACCACATCTTGAGATGATTCTCATTGATTATAACCGATGTATTTCAACAATAGTAGCAGTAATCGACATTAAAAGTACGTATGTTGGTTAGTATTGATTACATAGTCACTATCATCCATTATCGGCTATTGTTATAATCAACAATATCATAACCAATAATATCATGATTACCACCGCTATACCCTCTTGTAATTTTAACATAGCTAGGAAATCATCTAGAAATTGGCAATTTCCAAGACTTTTTTTTTTTGGCGTATGAGAGGGTATAGCCATCAATAACCATTGATCACCCATAATTATCAGTTTAAACCAGTAATATCCATCAACCACCATTATTCACCATTGTCATTCTCCCATCATACCTATGAATTGGCATTATTGTCACCATTATGGGAATATATATATAATATATATATATATATCAACATTACATACCATTACTTACAATATACTAGTATATACAAACGACATACTATATACTATTTAACCATTACTATTTACTATATGATGCTATATACCATTATAGCCACCACTATCAGAATAAGATCATAAGCACTATGCTTACCACTATATAGTACTAATACAAGCAAACATGCGACATGGCAGGTCGGGAACCTCCCGCAGCCACTCGCGGCCGTGCGTCTCGCGCTTCGGGGCCGAGTCGCCCGTGGCCTGGCATATGCCCTTAGGGATGGATCCCCCAATAGCTGGATGGTTTAGAAGGGAACTTCCTATTAAGGTGGATGATAAAATGCCTCCGTACCCCCATGACTTGGGAAAAATGGATGATGAAATGGGGTAATTACCGCAATTTTGGGAATGGATGATGAAATGTTATTAATTATCCCAGTTTTGGGAAAACTTTGATGTTATCCCCGGATAACATCCATTAATAACCCCCCATTTTTTTCAAGGTTTTGAATCGAATCGATCAGATGATAGGACACTTCAGGGGGTTCAAATCATCCCCAAATGGGAGTTGTTTAAGGCATTGCCCACATTATTGATCATTGATCCATGAGCAGTTATTCATTCAATATACTTAATTATTCATGTGATGAATACTGTATGTTTTTTCTTTGTGGTTCATACTCCACAACTATCATGAACAAAACACGGGAGATATGCCAACAGGTCAAACAGATCAAGAAATACATGCATAGCATTACAGTATAGAAAAATAAAGAAGTAAAATAATCAAAACACACACACACACGATTAAAAAACACATGCAGAGGCACAAACATGCGCAATGAACTTTTCCATCATCGTGTGCCAATTGATGAGTTTATCTTGATCAAGCAGGCAGGTCATTTATATAAATCGTTCAACATAGACCCCTATACCTGATGAAACTGTTGCCACCGGCGAATCGCCAAGGGATTCACTCCTCGAACTCAGCGAGAGGGTACGCCAGAATCGCTGAGACCCTTCAGGCTCGGCACCGAACCAGTTTTGTGGTCGAACCAGTTCTAGGTATATATACTGTATATAGGTATATTATGTATATGAAACATTATGAAACTACTTGAAACTATAAGATGTGTATCATCCTCCCAGACGCTTCGAACTTCCCACTTCCTTCCACCAGTGTTTCCCGAACAGGCAACCATCAGACGCAACTGGAGAAACGAAGCACGGAAACTTCGTGCCTTGGCAGTGTGACAAAAGCTGGTGCCAGGAAACTTGAGAATTAAACCTAATTACAGTCGCTGGTTTTGAGTTGTAAGTTGGTGTATAAACCCCATGAAGGGTGGATGTGTATCCACTATAAGGGAGTTATCAATTCTCAATTAACCCATTGTTTTGGGGCCCCGCCTTGTACAAAGCATATCAGAAACTATGATTTACGCAGATCTAAGGCGCAAGAAATAATAGAGAATTCGAGTGATTTTTTCCCCTTAGGGAATGAACACCGGCTCACCGTATCAAGGGGTGTTTTTGAAAAGATACTTTACAGTCGAAAAAGGCCTTGGCGGTTGGTAATCATACATGCCTCCAAGAGATGATCTCACGATTTGCGACCAGCGACCAATGAAAATTTACCAAGCTGGCTGCGTTAACACAGACAACAGTGTGACCACAGGACCGCATTGCTGTTTAGGTCAGACCCACATTTTGTCACTTCTTGTGCGAACTTTAAATCATGTTCTTCACCCCCTGAAAAAGAATCCTAAAATCGTCAGAAGGTAACCCAAAAATGATCCGCTCTGATCTAGGCGGAGGCTGTGGCCGAGTTGCGCGCGGAAACGGGATGGAGGTCGAGGCAGGTGAGCCATAGTGAGCCCGTGGGGTTGGCATTATTGTTATTGGGACAGAACGGAAAAAGGTCCGGAAAACTCTGGAAAAGATTGGGAACCAACTCCGAGAAATGCATGACACAGTCTAAAGGTTTCCTAAAATACGGGTACCCGGGTACCCCTAAATCATTCATTTTATTAGGATTTCCCACTATGAACCATCCAGCTATTGGGGTACCCAAGTCTTGGTGGTTTTCGTGACTTGAGGCCACAGTCAGCGGAAGACTCCAAACCAGGCCAGGCTGCCAGTCTACAGTATTTCAATGTATTTCACCCATTTCTTGTGGCGGTTGTGACATATTTGGAAGATCAGGACAACAAGCAGTTGAAGATCATTTTAAATCATTTTCGTTTTCAGGTGATTGGGTGGGTGATGTTTCTATATACCCTCTGGTAATTTAACATAGCTATGGAAAATCACCATTTTTAATGGGAAAATCCACTATTAATGGCCATTTTCAATAGCTACGTTAAATTACCAGCGGGTATATAGAAACATATTATAGAAAGGTGATGGCAGTCCTATGGCTGGGTAATGGGTGATGTTTCTAACCCGGACAGCTACCGGAGTCGGCCATAGATGGCCCCTGTGTAGGTGAGCGACCTGCCACTCACACCGGGCTGCGGGGCATCTTTAACCCAAGGGAAAAGGAAGAGGAGCCACAGGTGTTGGGGTCTGAGCGTGGCGAGGTTCATGAAAAAGCTGGTGGACTGGTGAAGTTGATGGCTCTAAATCCATTACCCTCTGGTAAATTAACATAACTATGGAAAATCACCATTTTTCATGGGTAAATCAACTGTAAATTTCATTTTCAATAGCTATTTTGACATAACCAGAGGGTAAAGAAATCCACTGATCTTGGTGATGTGGATTTGGTGCTCCGAGGCGACGGCGCGCCATGCCGGCGGTGAAGCCGAGGCAAGAGATAAGAGATACAGACGTCATGAATCTTGTAGTGTAGTTAACACCGGATATTTATTTATGATATATGTATATATATATAGAAGATATGGATTATTTATTATGGATTATTTATTTGTTAATATGGATTATTTATTATATATAATATATATAGGGAGAGAGAGAGAGAGCATTAGAGTCCTATAATATCTTATGCATATATATATATGTACATATATAGTGGCAACATGTGACATGTGGATAACTAGAGCAACCGTATTTGTCTGGGCCAATTGAATTGCAAAAGTAGTATTCGGGGGTAAGCAGGTTTTTCCCAGGGCCCATCGGTAGGTGCAGAACAATATACGAAGGATTCCAAAAAGGAGGTAGGGATTCTTCACACAATGTCTGAAAAGGTGCCATCGTGACATTGTTGGAAACGAGTTCAGCACCAGAAACTTTTTTCCTGGGAAGTCATTTTTGCCAGATGCAAAGGATGTAGGGGGAACTCCTTCAATCTTCTTTACGCCCCGTATGTACCAAATAAAAAGCCTGATGGGAAACATGTTCAACAAAGCACCCACGAAGTACGTAAATGTAGGTGGGAAAAATATACAAGCACCATGGATGGCCGGAGTTTGCCGTGCCTTTGCAACTTGCAGTTGCGGCACGTTTCTGGCAGGTCGTGCACCAACAGTCCGCAACAACTTCCGGAACGAGCCACGAAAGCCTGACTTGTTTATGCTTCCCAATCATAAATATCCATAAATGGGGAAGGTTACTGGTCACCCACTCGAAATTGGGATTGAACTAGGAAAAGTGCAAATATGACCAGTATATTGACAGTATATTCCAGTTTGGATGGTTTGGATCCGAGCAAAGCTGCAAGCATAGAATGTTGTTCAATATGGCATCCACCGGCATCCCAAGGGACAAGTTATATGACATATTGACATATTTAAATATATTTAATACGTGTTTTTCATAAACATTTTACATATTAGTATAGAGATATACAGACAGATCATAATAGGTTTATACATGATGGTTTCACACATGACTATATTGTCTAGTGGTTATCATTTGCTATCATCTATGATCATCTATTCTAATCTAGCACTAATATTTTCTCATTTGTTACCAGTTATTATCATATATTATCATTTGTTATGATCTTTCATCATCTCTTATCATCTCTTATAATCTCTTATTATTTCTTATCATTTATTATCATCTTTTGTCATCTATTATCATCTATTATCATCTATTGTGATTTATTATCATTATTTATCATCTATTATCATCTATTATCATCTATCATCATCCATTATCATCCATTATCATATTAAATTATTATTTCATCTATTATTATCTATTATCATCTATTATCATATATTCTATTCTATTCTTATCTATTCTCATCTCTTATCATCTATTATGATATGTAATCATCTTTTATCATCTCTTATCATCTTTTATCATCTCTTATCATCTCTTGTCATCTCCTATAATCTCTTCTCATCTATTATCATTTGTTATTATCTATTATCATCTATTATCATCTCTTATCATCTTTTATCATCTCTTATCATCTAGTATCATCTCCTATCATCTAGTATCATCTATTATCATCTCTTATCATCTATTATCATCCATTATCATTTGTTATCATCTATTATCATCTATTATCATCTCTTATCATCTATTATCATCTATTATCATTTGTTATCATCTATTATCATCTATTATCATCTCTTATCATCTTTTATCATCTATTATCATCTCTTATCATCTCTTATCATCTCTCATCATCTATTAAAATTATTAGGTCTAATCTAATATATGTCTTCATTATGGAGGCTTTGGACCTGACCGTCCAACGGGCCGACGTTGGCCGCCAGGCCCCGGATTACCTTTCCACGGCCCCATCCCCGAGTGGCCGCCTCGCTACTGCCAACGGTTCGGCCCAAGTCAGCGCCTGGGAGCTTAGACCGCGGATGGTGAGGAAAGATGGGATACCCTCTGGTAATTTAACATAGCTATTGAAAATGGCCATAGAAATAGTGGATTTTCCCATTAAAAATGGTGTTTTTCCATAGCTATGTTAGTTTACCAGAGGGTAACCATAGGAAAAGCCACAGGAAAAGCCATAGGAAGATGGTTGGTGACTCTCTGGTACAGTTTGTGTGGAATGATTTTCCATCTTGAAGTTCGGTGAATCAACTATTTCTATGGGTCATGTTCAAAAGCTATGTCACAAATTACCGAAGGGTATGGGGAATCAAGGGTCAATCAATGCTTAATCATACCAGTATTCACCAACATCAGTGGATGATTATGATGATTCATGGGGAATTGATGGATCATTGGAACAATTTGCTAAACCCAATGCCATAAAGCTACTATTCGGGGATGGTTTATACCAATTATGGTGATTATATCCAATAATCAACCTATTATTTGGGAATGGTTTTATACAACCCATAGAAATGATGATTTTGGGATTGTTTTTTGGCATTGGGTTTACCACATGGCCACATTAACTAACAATCATGTGGCACCACCGAGGGTCGCAGGGTGTCGGCCCAGGCGACCTCCACCCTTGGTGCCATTCATGAGCACCTCGCCCATGCGGCCGCAGTCCTGTGACCCCTGAGGCGTGTCGGTCAATGTTAGCATTTTTTGGGGGGGTGTAGTACTGGTAGTGCCCAAAAAACACATATCCATATTATTACAATAATATTAATTTAATGTTAATCATGATATATTTATTGATATTATGATATATTATGTGTATATATATATATGCATATAGTCACTATAGTCAGTCAGTCCCAAGGTTTTTGAGACTTGGTGAGTTGATCAAGAGTTCGCGGCTCTTTCAGGATGCAATGGAGGAAAACAGGTCCTGAAAACATGGGGGCATCCCCCAGAAAATCAAGGCACACGAGTACTTAAAGTCATCAGATGTCATCAGAAACTGCGGATTGTCCTCGTGGAGTCATGACATTTGATGATTTTTGCGTCCATTTCTGGCCCAAGCTTCACAATTTCACATGTGCATGTTTTTTTTTCGCCAGTGATGAAGGAACGCTGGCGCGAGCTTTTGGCGCAATTGAGCCACGAGTTGGACCTGCAGGCAGCAAGACTCAAAGATTTGGAGCTTCAGAACCGTCAACTGCTGGATCCTTGATCAAAACATGGAGGTTGCAGGTGAAAGGATTAAACCTGCCGAAAAGTTGGTTAAACAGTTATCCAACTTCCACAGGTAGAGGGCTTGGAGGCGCAAACGCAGGTTTTTTGCATTGGGCGGTTTTGGTCTAAAAAAATCTTGCCACCGTCATTGTCTTCTTTGAAGCAAAAGATGACCATGGTGGATGTTGAAAAGACTCAAAATGTCAGATGTCAGCCAATTCCAGCGGTTTTCTTTCCACATCCAGCACAAAAAGGCGGGTTCTGGCTTACTTATTTGCAAAATTGCAAGTCTTGCTCCAGCCATTGCCACTTTTCATCCGTTTTCACCAGTTTTCACCAGTTTTCATCCGTTTTCATCCGTTTTCACCATGTTTCATGATCATTCAGCGCCTTTCCATCTCCACCTGTTGGTGCCGCTGAGGCCTCCCAGGCGCCGGTGGCGGCCCTGGAACCGCCCAGCCCGGAACCCTTGCGACGTCGCCGACTCTCCTCCAGCGCCGACTTCTTCGACGATGCCGCGGAGGATCTGCTGCAGAAGAACTGCCAGGAGCGTGGGGGACGGGTCTCGCGGGTCTCGGTCACGGAGCCAGTGCCTTGGTGGAGGGAATGGTGGAGGAATGGTGGATGGATGATGAATTGGACCTGGAAAAAGGGGGACATAATAAAAAAAGACTCAGCTACTCTAGTGCAGTAATTATGGAACATAAAACACAGATCTGCGGGTGAATGACGTGTCCCAAGCACAGCAGTTTTGTTTGGTACAAAACCATAGGATTTTTGGCAGTATCGAAATTTGGATGAGGTTTCAAAACTCAATTTGATGTCTCACCATTGGAGGATGTACCCCAGGAAAGATTCTGAAAGATCAACCCATTTGACCCATACCTTTCCAGCCTTTACCAAGGATCCCTTGGTTCCCGTGGCCCCATCCTTGTTGCGGCCCAATCGACCGAGCCAAGTATCAGTGGCCTCCTTAGTCGATGCATCCAAACTCCTTGGCAAGGAAAAGATGCACTTGTCGGTGCCTGGGATGCAGGGCCGATTCCATCAACCCTTTAGGGTTAAACCAACCATTTTATGGGGAGGTCATAAGAATGGGATATTATAACTGATAATACTGAGCATTGTTTTACTATAACCAGCCATGCTATATTGGATCATTTTGGGAAAACCTGACGAAGATGAGAATTTTGATGCTGATCATGATGCATTGGCTGCATTGACCAGTAAATTCTAATGGTACCCCAGTGACAGACACATGCCATCGCACTAAAAACTAGACGCGCCAAAGAACTCCTACGGTTGGATGCACCTGATCCATGACGAGTTTAGCAGAGGCCGTGAGTTTCACGCTACCAAAGGGCTTGATGGCAAACGCCCAACGTTAAAATTATCAAAAATTGCTCAGTGCATTTAAACAAACACCAACAAAGTACATCAAAGTACAAAAAGGGATGTCCAATCAAACCCACATAGTCCTCCACATTCATTTTCTCCCGAACCCCAGTCCAAAACCATCCAATTTCCAACGATGATTCTGATGCCCAATGCCAATCTCAAACCTCACATAGTCACATAGTCAACTTTTGATTGCTGAGCAATATCCGGTTGAAACTCATTTGTTGGTTAAATCCCCCTTCGTACTGGGTGCATGCAAATCTCCCATTCTTTATAGGTTAAAAATCCCAGCCCTGGTGGTGCCACAGCGTCTTCCGTAAGGTCTTGAGAGCAAAGACAGTGGAGTTTGCAGTTTCTTGGTCTTGCGAAACCCATCAAATGGTAAGATGACTCTACCCTTGGGATTTCAGCAATCCTGGTCGCAATGCGACCACGGATGTGACAGCGGGTAAACTGAATTCACAGAAAACCGAAAGATATAGCCTGGCCAGCAAAGGTTCAATCTTGAACATTATGGCTTAAAAATATCAGTGATCATGGCTGGTGATACCATTCACTGGTGACTATATCTCATCAGTTAGCACCGTATTAAATGGTTGGTGGCTGGCGATTTTGTCAGTGGCTCGTACGGTCGACCGTACGTAGATGTGGGGCTCCCAGGATTGCTCTCAGGATGGCTTCAGGTGTGTGTGTGTGTGCGTAAATAAATAAACGAATCATAGAGAATATATATATATAAGAATTATTTTCTATTATGCATATATACATACACACACACATATATATATATATGTACTCACCATTCGTAGATTATGATATCATCAATTATCATCATAGTTTATTAGCATATTATATTATCACATGCATTCACATGTCAATGTCCATGTTCTATCCCGATCCATGTCAAAAATTCGACAGCCGACGCCTGATGACCGCTGAAAACCCCCGAGGTGCAGAAGTATTGGTGGATCATCAACCCGGACAGCAACCGTTTCTCGCACCTGTGGCAAGTGGTCACCAACTTTGCCTTGGCCTTCGTGGCTTTGGTGACGCCCCTACAAGTGGGGCTCCTGGAGATTCGCGGCTCGGAGTTCAGCTGACAAAAATGCGGCATTTCTTTGGGATATAGGGCAACTTTTACCAACATGGGAATTCCCAGGATTACCCTCTGGTGAACTAACATAGCAATGGAAAATGGCTATTTATAGTGGATTTTCCCATTAAGAATGGTGATTTTCAATAGCTATGTTAAATTACCAGAGGGTAAGTGGATAAATGATGATTGCTGCGTATGGCTCATTTATAGATATACAAAGATCGAGTTTCAGCAGCGCATGTGGATTTTCAAACCCAACAAAAATAGGGACGATAATTTACGAACTGCGGGGTTTGAAAAATGCACAATCTCTGCAGGATTTGAAGCAATAGAAGGCACAGCCTGTTGAAAGTGGTCTGGGTCCATTCCAAGCCAAAATGTGGCAAAACCCAACAGTAAACAACTAGGGTTGGTTGATACAATATCATACAATCAGTGTGGTGAAATTAGGGACGGTTGATTTATTCACTTACTTTTGTTTACCACATGAACTTGCTATTCACATCACTCACATCCATTCAGTTCCGTTCAGTCATCCTGGCAACATATACTTTTGGGCCGTGACTATGTATATATATATATATATCTATTCAAACACATCCTTAAGCCAATAGCATGGTTTTCCTATATATTTAAGTTGTTAAATTAACTACTAGCCTTTTTTTTAAATATATATATATATATTAAAGTCATTGTTTCCCATGTCCCACCTGAGCAGGTTTGAGCATAAGGAACTAAATCTCCGGGATTTGACCCATTCCATCCTCTGATTCCCCATTTTCCCCATGAAAACGGCAAATTTTAAGGTGCATGTTTATGCTTATCAATGTTTAGACACACCCAAATATGTGATTAATAATATAAAATAATATAAATATAAATATATATATATGTGATCAATACATATACATATACATATATATATATATATATGTGCATATCCCATTACATTCCCATGATGTTCCCATTATGAATCACCAGATGATTTTCACGTGGGTTCCATGGCCTTTAGGTTGGGACGCTCTTTTTGTCATCACCTGGTGTGTGGACATCATCTTCATGATCGACATGGTGCTCCAATTCGTGACCATGTACCCCAAAACCACTGCAAGAGGTCTGGAGTTGGAATCTCGACCCTGGAAAATCGCGAAACATTATGTGATGACCTGGTTTTTCTTGGTGTCTCGGCAGTTTTTTGCACCTTTTGGGTGATGGTGTTGTTCTCACAAAGTTGCGCATGGCCATTTGGGACTCCAGCAGTTGAGTTTTGGGGCTGTGGCCATTTGTGGCCATTCTGATTGGACGGGCCAGGGAATTGGCTTCTGCTTGAGATACCCGTAGCCTGCAGAGAGGTTTGTATCTTTTTTTTGTTGTGAAATCGGAGGCCAAATTCTTATGGTTGTCGAATCAAATTCACGATTACTACGTTGTATAGTGTGAGTTATGTAGATGATACATATCATGTATTATATTATATTATATATTATATTATATATATGTAAATTATATATACATAAAATTATAGTATAATCATATCAGTTATCTCAGCATGGATATCATTAGACCATCCAGGATTTCTTGACCTTGATCCCTTTGGACACCATCGGCCTTCTCAGCGGAAAAGATCGCTTGAAGGACCTTCGAAGCATCAAGGCTTGGAGAGATTTCATGGTTGGAATAGGATGAAATTGGTATACTCTCTGGTAATTTAACATAGCTATTGAAAATGACCATTTATAGTGGATTTTCCCATTAAAAATTGTGATTTTCCATTGTTATGTTAGTTTACCAGAGGGTATGTCATTGTTGGGCGGGTGAAACTTGGGTCCCAAAAACGAGATGCGAAGTACAGCTTCAGACTGAAAGCTGTGTAATTTGTGGCGGACATTTTGAGGACAACTGTTGGCCAAACTCATGGTTGACGGAGATGTTCCCCTCTATGGTTGGGTAATGTCTGCTGGGTGCATTTCACGACGTCCCCAAAATCACGAACATTTCCAAAGCGAATGTTTCCAAGAAATGGTTGGAGGGATATTCTTGCAGGAGAAACCAATCTGTGGAGTAAAAACCTGTGCTTCCTATTGTTTCGTTCAATCGATGATTACCCATAGTTTCTTATCTATGATTGGGATTGCTTACGAGCAAACTAGCATGGATATTGAAGAACCATGAGGAAGCTTAAGGAAATGAATTACATTTCCTCAAATCCAGTGTATGTGTGGAGTACTGTTGGTTCATACCTGCCCGGCAAAATTATTAACTACCATGACCATCACCGATATATTGGTATGATACCTGTGTCAAAACCTAGTTTACCTTCCCTGACAACGTATCCAATGGTTGGAGTCTGTTGGAGTATTGATGAATTCTTGATGGTTATTCCCATGAAAATTACCATAAATGAATGTTACCCGACAAAATGAACCCAGAAAATGTAGGGATCCGCTGGAGTTGCGTTTTTTAATCCCCGGAGGTGATTCGGGTGCTGCGTTTGTTGAAGTTGATGCGCTTGCTGAGAAGCTCCAAATTGACCCACCGAGTTCTGGCCGAATGACTTTCAAGCGGTTGCTGCTGTTGCCGGTTGCCGAATATACTTTGGGGTGGTTCATAGATGAATGCATGGCATAGCCAATTAGCCAAGTAAGCAAACAAATACGAGCACATAGAATAGATACTGTAAAGCACATGATGCACATGTTTACAGAACTCACGTTTTTTCAGAAGGCAGCAACGAGTCACTGTCGTGATGACACCTCAGGAGTGGAAATTCCAGTGTCCATCCCATATCAGCACATCGCTCTGCTGCGCTTCTTGTTGGTTTTGATTTTAGCTTGCCATTGGCTGGCCTGCAGCCTGGATTTGCAAAAGGTGTTTTTTTTAATGCTTATTTCCCGCAACTGGAAGCCCACCTGGGGAAGCTCTTTATATAGAAATTACTTAGCACATAGCACGTGGTTACCACTTGTACCTCTCCAGCAGGATGTCTACAGGATGTCTAGGCTTAGCCGACCCATTCTTGGGGTTCTATAATGAAGCTGTTTAATAAGAAAGCAGGACGCAACACACATCATCTCCCCATCATCTCCCCATGATATCCCCATATTTATTGGTGAAATATACCATCCTTCTTTTCAGGAGCTTAGGGCGTTGCATGGCGTAGCGATGCCCAGGCGTTTGGGCCATGACACTGAAGCTGGTGGATGAGAAGTACCCGCAGTGGATCAACGAAATCGAAGCCGCTGATTTGCCCTTTGGGATCCTGAGATTTGCTGAGTCGATGGAAGTTTTTTGAGGTATTTTGGGGTCAGGACATCCCAATGGGACATCCCAATGGGACATCC
>Ga0126342_10009386_pt1 | contig 17535 bp, 4 predicted proteins | sample Cyp1metagenome_FD_92528 | JGI IMG/M metagenome (GOLD analysis project Ga0126342, IMG submission 92528) | Coral microbial communities from Lord Howe Island, Old Settlement Bay, Australia - Cyphastrea 1 metagenome | ecosystem: Host-associated > Invertebrates > Cnidaria > Coral ... | reverse complement strand
TGAAAAATGGACTGCCAGGTGTCTGCTTCAGTCGTGGTAGTGGTCCCACGACAACCCTCACCCTCACAGCTGTATGTATGGGATCCCAAAAATTGCCGCAAATCTGTTTGTCGCATCAAATAGGCCAGCAAGCAAGGATCAGCTGTGCCCGGATTTGGGACCGGGTTACACCCACTGTATTGGTAAATGAACAAGAGCCCCAAGAAGACAAAGATCATAATCTTGTATCCAGAATCGTCAAAGCTGTTGTAAAGGGCACACTTGTCCAGCAGTACAGAGCAGCAGGCAGGAAAATGGCAAGAGTCACCGAAGGATGTCACAGGCGAGGGGCTAAATGGCTGCCGAATACCTGGAACTCCTCGTTCCTTGGGGCACCGCCTTGGGTGCAAAGGGCTTGTGTGTGTGTGTATGTGTGTGTGTGTATGTGTGTGTGTGTCTGTGTATGTGTGTGTGTATGTGTGTGTGTTTGTTTTTTGCGCACATGCCTTTTCATGCATCAAAGGTCTATGCCAGCCAACGTCTGAAGGTCAGACGGTTCCGAGAGGAATCTTCTTGGCCCTTGGAGAATGGTGAAAAAAAAGTTGAAATCAAAAGTCGAAACAAAATGTTTCAGCAGCCAGCGGTCAAGGATGGCTCAGGCTTGGGATTTTCCATCAGGCTCAGTAATCATTCGCAGCAGCTCGGTCATTGAGGAGGCAGCTGGATCTTGCAGAAGTCGATAGTACGGCAGGCGTACCAGGTCAGATCTAACAAGCCAAACCAAGGTGGTGTTTTCCAGCATCCAATCAGGCAAGGACCAGGTAGCTGTGGGGGCACGCCAGTCATCTGTAATCAGCCAGTTGATTGGGTGCACTTGGTTCACAATCAGAGGACTCACTTTCAAGGCACTCCGATAGTGTCCCGCACAGTCTGCGCCCAGGTGGGCCATGAGCGCAACCACCATGTATCCATGGAAAACACATTGAGCTGAGTTGCCATTGAAAACTGGAAAATAACACTCATCGTCAATCTGCAGCTTGCTGGTACATTTGCAAACGGTCAGGTCCTCCCCCAAGATGCATCGGTCAAGATGCACACAAATGCAATCTGAGGCAGTCAGCAGCGCCGTAGCCATGCCATCGACCTGGTGCCACAGAGAAATAAGTGTGTTCAAAGTGCAAAATGAAGACTGTGCCAACGTGTCATCAAACTTCAGGCAAATGGGCATGTAGCGTGCATGGCTACAATCCAGCACACGCATGTCAGCTGCAACACACAATCGTTTCTCCCATCGCATCTGAAAAGCTGGCGTTTTCAGAATGTCCAGCCAGACACTGACAAACTCAGAGGCATCTTGTTGCGAAATCGAAAAGTTCAGATGCTCTAAGTCATCTCGTCCCCAACTGCGCATGATATCACGAAAAAACGATTGAGCAGCAAGGTTGCAAACCTGATTGGGTGCCCCAAGGAGAAAATTCGTGATGTCATGTCGCTGGCTACCCCAAAGCATCAGTGAGAAGTCACGCAGCGTCAGCAAAGTCCAAAACACGGAGTATGCTGCAGCATTGCTAAAACACCAGTTGGCTGGATTGGCAAACACCAGCTTCGAGACAATCTCAGTCAGTTGAGGCTGAGTCGCATTCATGTCTCCTTCTTTGGGGACTGTATCTTCGGTGACTTGCCCTTGTGCTTGCCTTTGCCCTTCCCCTTCTGCGGCTGGAGTCCCAGGCTGCGCTCCAGAGCGCCGGCCAAAGTGCTCTGGTGCAAGTTGTGCTGCTTGAGACTGGCCGCAAGGAGAGTCCATACCTGGGACTGTGCCAGGTGCAGGAGCAATTCGTAGGTCCGATCCTCCCTGGCTGACATTTGCAATCTCCAAGGTGTCACTGGGCTGTCCTCCCTGGTGGGGAGCGCATGAAATTTCATGATGAGGCTGACATCTCGAAACCCTTCCTGAAGCTCGGTGCAGTGCTCGCTCATCTTGGCAAGACTCACCGGGGTCTTGGTCGAGACCTGAAGCTTCTGATCCTGCTGGTTCCAGGCCATGTAGGGGATCGTCTTGTTCTCCAGGAGCAGCTGTGTTTGTTTGGCAGCCTGAAGCAATGGAGAGTCTTCCGGTGCTTCCAGCAGTCTGTTGACCCGAGTCGTCAACTCTGACATCACCGTCTGCAAAAGGACCTGACGGAGTGGGCCCGTCGAGGATGATGATCCCTCCTTGGCTTGGGTATGCCATTGATCCGCCTTCTTCAGCAGGAGAGGTAGAATCCCCTTGGGATCTTTGCAGCTGAAATAGAAGATGAAGGTTGTCTCTCGCTGTAGCACCTGGAGGTCCCGATCGACCCTGAGTAGAAGTCTGCCCATCATCAGCAAAATCTGGTTGTGGTCCACGGTGGTGCCCTGAGGCTGCCCCTTTGCCAAGACGTGGTTTTTTGGCTCGGCGTCCTGGTGTTTTCGCTGCTTCTTGGGAGCAGCGGGGTTGGGTTCCAGCGTCAAGCCTTTGTCCACGTGCAAAAGCGGAGCTAGGTGCTGGAAGGTCTGAAGCATTTGCTGCATGGCCTCCTCCTGACCCATGTGGCAGTCTGGTTGGTCCATGGTGCAAGTGAGTCAGGAGAACCGCTAGTTGCAGAACGCTAGGGCACTGAGCCCGCAGATGAGCTTGAACCAACTGTGCTCTGGCAGCTCGCTGGGTTTCATCCAACGCAGTGGCAGGGCTGTTGAAAATCTGTCCACATGCAAAGCAAGCGCAGTCACTGTCACTGTGTTTCAGGGCATGCGGAAGGAGTTGCAAAACATATGACTTCACAACCGCATGCAAACCATGATGTGCCTCATGTAGATGATAGTAGAGATCAGCCGGCAGGAGTTCATGGCCACAGAGGAAACATGTGCCACTCAACGCATCCAGGAGCAGTGCATCAGGCCACACCGTGCTCAGATCATAGCGCAAGATCGCCTGCTCCAGGCTACATCGCAAATCCATGGGCACATGGTTTGGGATGACACGGGCAAGCTCCGTAGGGGTCATGGCAGTCGGCATGAAAATACCCTCATGGAGGCGTGTGAATTGCATCGCAATCTGCTGGAAGGGCATACAAACGTGTTGCAGTCGAGCCACATTGCAGGAAGGGTTGCATACACATCCCAGGTCCCCATAGTAGCGTTGCAGCAGTTGGTGAGTGAGAGGTTGTGCTGCCGCCCAAATCTGCGGGTGGGCACCCTGGAGGTGCGCTGCTAAGTCATTGGAGCGAGCATACCGCTTGGGGCAGCATTGGCATTGGAGGGTCAGTCTGAGTCGATGGTGTGGATCTTTCAAGACCTCCTCCAACTTGCCAGAGCAACAAGCCTCACGCCAAATGTGCAAAACGTCAGAAGGCGCAGTGGAGAGGTCCGGGTTGAACTCAAGACACCTCCCCTGGTTGATATGCGATCGCAGTCCCTGCATCGTCAGGAAGAGCATATTGCAATGATTGCACACCGGTTGTCCATCCAGGCTGTCCCTGCTTTCGTGCCAGACCGAGCTAACCAGTCGGTGTTCCCTTTGCAGGTGAAGGTGCAATTCCTGCGAGGTAGTGCATCCCTGGCCACAGATTTCGCACCGCAAGGATTCAGCACCGGGGTTTGGCATGCTAGTGGCAGGCTTGGGACCATGAACAATCAACAATGCCACCTGGAACCAGACGTTGCAGGAGTGAGAGGAGAGGAAAGTCACACCGCATGCTGAGCAAGGACTCTCGTCACTATGAAGGTTCGTCAACTGCACTGCCTTGGTCTGAACCAGAGAACTGAAGGCTCGATGTGCAACTCTAACATGATGATGCATCGCCTGCGCCCTACCCACGTATTGGCCACACAGGAGGCAGTTACGGGACAAGAAGGTGCATCCAGCTCTTTCTCGAAGCAGTTCAGGCCATTTGCGCTGGTGGATCAAAGTCATCAAGCGCGGTCCAAATTCTCGATTATTGATGGACTCGATCTCTTCTTTGGTGAGCTTCAGGTTGGCTCCAGGAAGAGACTGCAACGGTGCCCCTGGGTCATCAGCAGGGAAAGGCACAAGCGGTCTGGCTTGGCGATGCTCCACATCATCCGCCTGGCAACCACGTTGGACATGTATTGTGAAACTACGCCACGTGGTGAAGGCAGTGTGGCACAAAATGCATTGAACCCATTACGCATATATTGGGAGACTAGGGGAATATATCTACGGAATCGGGTTATGCCATGTGCAGTAGTGAGATGTCTTCTCAAGACAGCCAGGTGTGCAGTGGAAAAAGCACAGTGAGGACACGAATGCTGGTGTTCAAGGTTGGCCTCATTCTGCGTCATGGTATTGCCAGGCACAGGGAGGCCTGAGGCAATTGCGGCATGCAAGAAATCCACCGTCTGTCGAAGTGGTGTCCAGTCAAGCGTATCACAAATGTCATCTGGCAGTGGGTGCAATGGTCGCTGAGTCACTGACTGCAGCAGTGAGTCAGCAGCACGCCAAAGCCATTGCAATGGAGGGTCAAGGCTGTGCAAACGCAAAAATTGCTGATGAGAATGGCCTGTAACGGAGGCATGGTCATGCATGATCTGTCTAAGCATCTGCATCATTGCCATTTGCATCTGATCAAGACCTGGTTTGGTCAGTCCTATTGTAAAAATGCCATATGAAAGAATGGGCAAAATACATGTCGACCAAAGTCTCAAACGTTCTTTGGCTCCAAGGCCCCTCCGCGCAGTGAGCCACTTCTTCAAGCGTGCATAGGCAGTTCTGGCAAGTCCAAGTCTGTGTTTCATGGTGGCAAATTCAAATTGCATGTAGCTGACAAGGGTGCCCAAGTATTTGGCTTGCTTGACAACAGGCAGGACAAACTCAGTATGCCGGCCAGTGATTTTGATCCATTCCCCAGCATGGTCATGGAAGGTCAGAGAGGATCGCATTGGACGAAAACTGGTGCCACCCATGGTCAGCAAAATGGCAGATTTGACAGTATTGATCGTAAGGCCTTTCTCTTGGAGCACTTCCATGATGAGTCCAAAATAAAAGAGCAAACGATTCAGGTCAGCCAAGTTATAAAACAAACCAGAGACATGAAAATCATCCGCAAAAACATTCAAATGAGCACGCAACCAGGTCCAGTCGATCAAATGCGAGAGGTCTCGCAAATATAACAAAACAAACGCATTGAACAACCATGGTGCTGCCTTGCAGCCTTGCCTCACTCCTGCACCAATTCTGATAGGGGTCGTGCCCTGAGATGTTTCAACATGGTATGAGGTGTGTTCATGCCATTGCGCTAACATGCTAATTACACGGGAATCATCAAGGATTTCACCAAGTCTGCCAAATAATTCCTGCCTACAGACCGAGTCAAAGGCTTTACTTAAATCTAGCAGCAATTGGATGGCTCCACAGATCTTGTAAGTGGGCATGTTCTGTTGTCGATGAAACACTGTTGGACGCTGAGAGGCAACCAGCTGTCGGCCAGCAGCACAATGAGATGCTACCCTCAAAAGGGCCTGTTGCGTGCTTCTGTGCGGAAGGTATGCCCAAATGGGCCAGCATGCCATTTGGGCCATCGAAGCACTTTGTGCTTTGGCAGCAAGCAGACCTACAACAGCCTTGCCTAACGGCTCTTGGAGAGCCAAGGGCCGCAAGGCATCAGGTGCACTCGGCTGCTTCAACTCTTTCGGAATTAGCAGGAGCCAGGCATCACGCCAACACTCAGGCACAGTTGGGCAGGGCTTACTCCAAATTTGCAACAATGCATCATAAAGCAGCGGTGTCAACCATGGTGCAAGAGAATGCCAAATCAACCCTGGAGTGAATGGCCGCGCTACTGCTTTTGAAATCGGAATTTTCTGCAATGCTCGCAACAATTCTCCCTCAGAGAAGGGAAGGCCTGGCAAAACATGAGTCGGTTTAGGCACAGTGGCAGGACCCTGCCATGTGCGTTCCACAAAAGCATGCAAAATGGCCTGTTCTTCCATGGGTGTCGCAAGATTCCCAGAAACATTTCGAATTTGCAGTCGACGCTTGGTCAGCTTGGGTGCAAATCTGTTAATCACCTGAAAGAGAAGAAATGAGTCATGGTTCTGTGAGGCAATCTGAGCCTGTTGCATGACAGCCTCAAACCTATGCTGTCTGGCCTTGATGGCATGCTTCTTGTGGCTCCGGCGCAAAATCGTGAAACGTGTCAAATGAAACCAGGCCTGCAACACATTGCGCACTGTTGGGAGAGCCAGTGCTCGAAAGCAATCACGGTGTCTCCACTTATCCAGAATGAGTGACCGAGTGGCATCAAGCGGGGTTGGTGCCGCAGAGCGTTTTTCTGTTGGAAAACACTGATCAAAAATCCTACCAGCTTTGTGATGCAAGACATGAAAAAAGGTGTTGTCACTGGGATCAGCCTGAGTGAAGTGTCTCTGAACTACAGGGGTGATGCAGGTCATGAAATGTTGCCAATCAGGGCTATTACACGCCTGGGCAAGACGCCCTGCGTTCCGCTGCTGCAGGCTGATGCCAGCAGTTCTGGTGTCTGCCTGTGGTGGGATCCAAAACTTCCTAATCTGACCAATCATTGGGAAATGACCCACATGATCACATGCCAAAAATGGGGCTGAATGCAAATACTTGATGGCCCTGGAGCACCCATCTGCATGAGGAAACCGTGTAAATGCAAAATCAATCCGTGAACATGTGTTCGGACCTTGAAAAGTAGGGCCCAATTTCGAGTTCCACGAATTCAATGCAACCAAGAAATGTGCTTTGACTAGAGACAGAAAGTGGCCTTCATCCGGATGAGCAAATCCCAGACAGGCTCGATTACCCTGGGTGAAGGTTGAATGGCCAACATGGCCATGAGCAGCTGGAAGCCGGCAATTGAAGTCGCCTGTCAAAAGCAAAACATGTCTTTTGGGAAGGGTTCCTAAATAGCGATCTAGATGGGACCACCAGGTCATTCTTTCCGCACGTCTGGTTTGTGTATGGGCAAACGTATGTTGATATGCTGCCACAACATCAAAACATCTTTGAGGAAGTCTGATCTGGGCATGGACAAGACGGCCAGAGACTACTTCAGTCCATCGAACAGGCTCAGGATCACATAATTTTCTGGAAATAAGAATAAGGATGCCAGCGCCTGGTTGTGCAGCACATCCGGAGTGCAAGTGAATCCAGGAACTGTCGCTCCACTCATTGCAATACTTCCATCGCGTTTCAGTCAAAATCAGCATGTCAATGCCTTGACCTTCACACCAAATTTTCAGCTCATCCAGCCTGTGGCTGCTCATTCCACCACCGTTCCAGTTCACATAGCGCAGATAGCGTCGATTTTGGTGCCGTCGATTACAGTCAGCCATGTTGCGCCAGGAGGTAGAGGCAGGTGATGGAGAGGCCTGAATCTGTGGGCCTGCAGTCATGTTGGCTGTCCACTGACGAGGGAAATCAGCAACTGTTAGGCATTGTCCCTTGTACCAGCTTGATCCATCTCGTAGGGCTCGTTTGTGAGCACGTTTGAGGCTGCGTTTTTTCACCACATCCATAGAGGGCCATGAGCCGAAGCTGATTGGTGGCTGTGTCCCACTATGCTTTGCGCCAGCTTGGCACAGCAGAGCATCCTCCCATAGGGGCAGCGCTCCAGTGACCTTCGTGGGGAGGTCACAACCCTCACCCCCGCTCCAGCTTGTGTGCAAAGAGGTCGTTTGAAGCGCAGCAGTCATGATCAAAAGGTATGCCAGCTTCGAAGCTCTGGAGCGCCCGGACTTGGGACCGGGTAGTGTGTCACTTGCAACCTGGTCAAAGAGCCACAGTCGCTGAGAAGAAAAGCGTTGCCACTTTCCAAAAAGATTCCCCGGAAATAGAAACTGTTGTATTGGTTGGACGATCTGAATTATTGCATTCAGGAGCCACCCTGCAGAATAGGCCAGAAAGATCTGAACGGAGTTGCACAAAATCTGAATGATCAGGAGCCACCCTGCAGAATAGGCCAGAGTCTGCGAAAGCAAGAAGAAATTGTTTGTCCACCACAGTCGCCCCCCAGGCTGGAGAAGCAAGATCCGAAGTCCAGCACAGGGACCCAGGGCCGTTCTCAGAGATTGCACTGATCGAGTGAGCAGATTGGGCAAAAGCAGTCGTATATCCAGGGAGCGCCTCAAAAGCCACCCTGCTGAGAAAACCACAAGCTGCAGTGTCTGCAAAACTGATTGTATCCACGTCAGGAGCCACCCTGCAGAATAGGCCAGGATCTGTTGAAATGCACAACACGGATGCCACCCCAGGAGCCACCCTGCAGAATAGGCCAGTTGCCGCAAACAAATGGTTATGTCCAAAGGTTGGTGTCCAGAGAGAGTCCACGCAGCTGTGTTTGCCAGAGTTGGAAAGACCAGAGACCTCTCCAACCAAAAAGTCAATGAGTTGCTGTCTGTAGTATATGAATGTAAAATATACCAATTGTAAGACTGGAGCCACCCAGCAGAAAAGGCCAGTGAATTGAAAGCAGTTGCGAAACGAAATGAAAATCTCGAGATGCAAATCTGGAGCCACCCAGCAGAAAAGGCCAGCAAATAAGAGATTACCTCAATCCTGAAAGAAAATCTGTTCCAATTGCAAAGCTGGAGCCACCCAGCAGTGAAGGCCTGAAAACAGTACAGCAGTGTCCACCTACCAGAGTAGAGCAGTATTGCAGTGAAAATCGCAAATACCGTTCCGGCACGCAATGATGTCTCCTGTAATGCAAGATTCACGCGAATGTCCAAATATTGGAGGTCGTGCTCAGCAATCCACCCCACGACACAGGCAATACAAATGGTTGCGCAAATCAGCAGTTGAAGTCTCATGCACCAAGGCTCAGTGGCAATGCGCCCAGTGCTAGCAAAACAAATCTGTCGTCCAAAAATCGCCAATACAAATAAATAAAGAATGAAACAGCACAAAGCGAGGAATCCAAATGGCAGTGACAAAAAGCAGCAGAGCGCCCCAGGGCTGCAGGCGCTGTTGCCAGGAGCTTGACACACAGGGGCTTAGTGTGTGTGTGTGTGTGTTTTTTCCCACGCTCCTTTTTCTGAGTCAGAAATGGCGCTAGCCTCTTCAGTAGCAAAACCTTGTTGCCACTGGTTCTCACCTTGGAGAAGCTCCCTACCGCCGCAGCTGCGTGCCATGTCCAGTGGGGAAAAAGACATGGCACCGGTGTTCGAGTGTGAGAAGCTACAGCATCGACTGCAGTGTCTCTGGGCAGGCTGCCACGTTGGACACATCTAAGTTGTTTTTTTTTTGAAGCAACAGAATGATATGGGCTTTCGGCATCTTTTCGTGGCCAGCCTCTTTTTTTTTTTGGGGCAGGGGTACACGCTGGGGAGACCAGCGGGCCTGAAAGAGGGGTTACTGGGTGGGGATAAACCAGCTAAGCTGGGTGCAAGCCGCGGAGCGGCATGGAGAAATCCATAGGAGAAAAGGCATTGGAAAAATGGCATAGGCTACATCGAAGGCAAATGGGCTGCAAGATTTGGATATGGGTAAATCGCCGACTAGGCTTGGACACAAAGGCACGGGCCAAAATGGCCAGGGAACCGCCAAAATGGCATCTGCTTTGGAGGTGCGCCTGCTAGGCTTGTTGGCAAAATGCCAGTCTGGTGCCGCCTCTGGGCCGCCTGCACATTTAGGTCAGCCAACGTTGGGCGCATTGTGGAACGAACTTCTTTTTTTTTGATTTGAAGCAACAGAATTATTTGGGCTCTGGCATCTTTTGGTGGCCTGCCTCTTTTTTTTTTTTTGCTGGTGGTCCACGTCGGGGCTTCCGGCGCTGCGGGGATAAACCGGCAGGGGAGCCGGGTGCATTTATGGTTCTGGGTCCGGCTGTGTGGCTAGCAGTGCCAAAAGGTCCAGCTCTGGGTCAGGCGTGGACGGCTGTGCAGGCAAATGATGCAGCTCCATTCGATCAGTGCGGCAAAGCCATAGGCAAGTGAGTCCCTTGGAGAACTCCTGCGACGGATGGAGGCAGCGGATGGGGGCACGGTCATCGTCACATGACATCCACATGGCCGGGTCTGCCAAATTGGACACCTCAGGATGCGTACGCAGCATGCAGTGGTAATGTCCATGGTCAGCCTCACCTTGGTGTGAAATGCACGCCACAACTGTATAAGAGATCAACTCACTCTGATTGTTGTTCAGTGCGGGCATCTGCACTTCCCAGTCGAAGCAAATGGCAGCGTGACATTTGATGGGTTCTCCCTGAGGGGATCGGACCAGGCGGTCAATGTGTAGCAGAAGGAGATCTTGGGCATCTGTGATGCCCGCCAGCATTCCAAGTTCAGAGCTCCAAGACCTGAGCAGGACAGACAGTGCAATCTCATCGTGATGGATCATCTGTGGGTCCAATTGCAATGTCAGCGGCATGTATTGATCGCCTGAATCATGTCGCACAAAATTTTGTTCCATCTGCACACAGCGCTCCCAGCAATTGGAGATGGCCGGCATGGCCGTCCAGCTGGAGAGCAGGTGAGAGAATTCTGCGCAGTCGGCTTGTTCCCCGTCCTCAATCCATCCTTCAATCAGCTCTGTGAACCATGTTTCATTGGCAAGTGAAAACACCGATCCATTGCCCCGTTGGAGGATCTGTTGAAGGATGGTTGATCGAACCCCCCAGTCTTGGAATTGAAAGTTTTGCCTGCATAAGCTGGCCCAAATCAGGCTGAGAAAGGAGCTGTTTGCATAGCAGGCATAACCCTGGTTCGCAAAAACTAACTGTAAGACTCGGTCTCTCAGGCGACGTCGGTGGGTGGCATCCAGCGTCATTGGGAGGTCTTGGTTCCCTTCCCTTGGCCCTTGTTCTTGCCCTCTCCTTTGCCCAGAGTTTTCTGGAGCAACATGGCCTGTTTGGAAAGGGCCTGGTTGTGTCTCTTGACGCTCATTCCCAACAGTGACCACACTGAGTTGTGACACAGCTCGCCCAGCAGGTCCCACACTTCGGTCTCTCTGTGCGTCAACTGGAGGAGCCAAGGTATGGTCGGCTGATCCGTCCTCAGACTCTTGAACTGGATCACGTGGGCATTGCTGTCCAACAAATCCTCCAGTGTCTGGAGCGTCCGAAGCATGACCTGCATCGTCATGGGTGGCTTCGGTGCCTTGATCAGTTGTTTGGTCTCTGTCGACCATTTCTGGTACCCCCATGAGCCATCTGGGAGGATCGTGCCCTTGGTGGTCGCCACTTCCCAGAGCTGATCCCCGGCCTTGCTGTTGGCCAACTGCTGCACCCGCCGCAGGAGCTCCTTGATGACACCCTGAACCAAGTAGGTGCGGAGGTTGAGCCAGCGCTGATTGTCCTGCTGTTTCGGCCATTCCTCCCTCCATGTCTTGGCCAGACAGGTGAGGTGTGGCACAATGCCCTCTGGCCGGTTTTGGCAGAACATAACGAAGCAGTCCTGTCGTTGACTGAGTTGGGTGCTCCGTTCGTGGCTGAGGATGAGTTGACCCATCAGCTTGAGCATTGCGTGCACTGCTTCTGGCTGGAGGCCGTCTGAGCTTGAGTCGTTTTTGCCCTTGGACTTGTGCCTCTTGTTGTGCTGCTCGTCGGCGGAGACTTCGTGAAGACGTCGATTGCCCAATAACAGGGGGCCCAATGCCGTCAAGCCTTCCATCAGCGCCTGGTCGCTGGGGTCCATCAGTGCGTCCATTGATGGGATGTAGCAACGTGGCAATTTGCAGGACCACAGGGCAATTTGAGACAAAATGACTTCGTTGAATGTCATGTCTTGATTGCGCTGTTTGAGACATGTCCGCAGGCACATTGAATACTTGGCTGCAACAGTCACATCGGTAGTCCTGGGATTGGTTTTGCTGCAAAGGACCATGCAATTGGAAAGCAATCTGAGTGGCCCACGCACAGGTATTGGGATGCATCACCAGGAGATGTCTGAGCAGTTCCGATGGTTGGTAGTGTCCTCCACAGTGCCTGCAACGCGTGCGCAGGCCATGCAAGACTTCGTCATCAGTCCAAAGCTTTGCAAAATCTCTGGAAACCAAAATCTGTGACAGCTTCTGAGCAAGTGCGGCATGCTGTAGACCTTGGAAGGTGGTGTCCAACTGGGCTGCATGAAACTGCTGTGGCACAAGGAGCGGTATGTCACTGGCGGTCATGATCATCGCCACCTGTCGCAACGGAGTGCAGATGTGAGCCAGACCGACTTCGTGTGCCTGAGGGTTGCAAATGCATCCTCTGGTGGCCATCACTGCCTGGAGCAAAAACCGCAACATTGCCTGTGAGTTTTGCCAGCTATCCCCATGAGCCTGAAGGAGATGGGCTACAAGATCGCCTCCCCGTTGATACTTGACCCCGCAGAATTGACATACTATGGTCAACTGTAGCCGTTGGTGGGCTGACAAGCATGTGGGTGAAAAATCCCCAAGTCTCAGCCAAGCATGCCAGGTCTGGGAATTGTCCACGGGATTCTGCGATGCTGTCGGATCGAAGGCCTCGCATCTGCCCTCCGTTATGTGGCGTCTCAGGCCAGAGCGGCTCTCAAATCTGGCATGGCAGTGTCGGCACTGATCTTGCCCCTGTAAAGAGTCTCTGGAAGTCAGCCAGTCATTCAGGGTCAGTCCATGATCATGTGAAAGATGTGTGTAAAGTTGACTGGAATCGTCAAACTGTTGGATACAAATTTCACAAGTCAATTCCGTCTGGCGCCTGATGTCCGGTTCCAGCAACTGCAATCGTAAAATCCCCACTTGCAGGGTAACTGGGCAGCTATGAACTCGGCTGAAGTTGCGCTTGCACAGGGGACATGGTGAGGTCTGTTGCAGGATCTGGGACAATTGAGCTCCTTTGGCAACTCCTCCTCGCAGCTGGTCTTGATGGTATAACCTGAGATGGCCATGAAGTTCCTGGAACCTGTTGCACCAGGTGCCGCAAATGGCACAATGGTGGGTGAGATAGGTCAGGGCCTGTTCCTGCTGTGCTAAGCCTGTCCAGTCATCTGTCATCAGATTGCTTTGCAAATCCGGCCAGAAAACCTGTGCGGCAGCATGAAATGTCCTATTGACCAACTCCTGGGCATTGGGCGGCTCCAGTCGCACGTCTGGGTCCATGGTGCGTTGAACCTGGCAACAATTGCGTTGGACATGAACAAAGAAGTTTTTCCAGGAAGAGAACATGTGCATGCAATTGCTACATTGGGGCATGCCATTTATGGTCATAGCCAGGGGCGACGTGGAGGCTGTGCGATATTGGGGGGCTTGATGGTGCATGGTGAGATGTCTGCGCATGTTGGCACTGGATGTTGTAGTAAACTGGCAGTGAGGGCAAAACTGTCTCGCCTGCAGTGTGAGCGGTTCCGCTGGGTCTGCACTGATCGGAGGTTCTATCGACGTAGCCTGCACACAATCGATGAGTTGGATGATGTCATGCAAGTGCGTCCAACTCTGGTTGTGCAGAAAGTCATCCGAATGCAATAAGCTGGCACGCCTACTCAGGCGGTTGGATAGGCCCATGGCAAGGGCACGGAGCATGTCAAGTGGCTGGGCAAGATGAAACCTCTGTAGTGCCAGCTGATGTGTGCGATGTGTCAGAAAAGCGTGATCACCTATGATGCTCCGAACCATTTTGTACACTGTTGCCTGAAAATCATGCAAAACTTGAGTCGTGACTGTAGTGGCCAGGAGACCATAGGTCATAACCGAAAAGACGCTGGTATGCCAAAGATATAGCCGTTTGGTCGTCGGAATTTGTTTGTGTCTGAGCCATCCTCTCAGTCTGGCATACGCAGTCCAACTGGCTTTCTTGCGGTGTGTCCATGTCTGCAATTCAAAGTTGTCGTAGCTGATGACCACACCCAGATAAGGACCTTTGTTCCTCAATGGCAAGTCCGTGCAGGATCCACTGGTTCGTGGGATGCGGATGAAAACTCCCTGGGAAGTACGCTGGAGCACCTTTTTCAAGGTTGGTTTTGGATTTGTGCCTGTGTATGCAAACAGCATAAACGACTTGGAATACGACAGGGACAGTTTCAGGCGTTCAATCACATCCAATGCATGTCCAATATTGGTCAAATGAGTATGGAGTGAAAATTCAGTCAAAAACTGGCAGCCTACGTGCACGTCGTCTGCGTAGATTGTCAGGCATTCCATGATCCAGGGCAATCCAACCAGGGCAGCTAATTGTTGCAAAAAAAAGTTCATGAAGGTCACCCACAACAGGGGAGCGATTTTGCATCCCTGGCGCAAGCCACGACCCACTCTGATAGAAGTGGTTTCCCCCCTAAAAACAAGATTGTAATTGGTGTCCTCATGCCAGCTGGCAACCAGTTGAATCAAGTGTTCAGGGGTACTTAACGTTTGGAGGTGGTCAAATATGGCCTGTCTATCAGCACTGTCGAAAGCCCGGGTCAGGTCCAGAAACAGTGATAGTCCACCACATATTTTGGAGCCAAGGGGTCGACAAATTTGGTTGGGGACCGTTCTTCGATGTGATCGGACCAGGGCACGGATGCATCGGCTGTGCGTAGCCACCCGCAGAATTGCGTCAGTTGCAGCACGGCGCGGCAGGAAGCCGAATTGTGGGGTCGAACACACCACTAGAAAAACATGATCACGTATTTTGGTTGCAAGTAACCCCATCACCAGTTTTCCTAATGGTTCCATCAGGGATATTGGTCGGAGTTGGTCAGGATGCGTATTTGGCTTTCCAGGGTTTGGGAGGAAAAATAACCAAGAGTCTTTCCAGTTTTGGGGGATCTTTGGGGGGGATTGGGCCCACCAATGATTGAGGGAATGGAAAAGGAACAATGCAACATCCATGGGAGCGCTTTTCCATACCACCCCTGGAAGGAAAGGCTGTGCCACCGACTTGTTTGGGTGGAGTTTGCCAACTGCTGCAACCAATTCGTCCAGTGCAAACGGTACGCCCGGGGCAGCTTCAGAGTAAATGGGCAGGCGATGCGGTCCCTGCCACATTTGCTTGACAAAGGACACGGTCATGGAATGTGCCATAAACTGATCAGCAATACTCCCATCTGGTCCCCGCAAACGAGCCCTGGCAAGGGGTTTTTTGGGGGAGTATTTGTTGATGATCAAGAACATAGTATGAGTCTCATGATGTCTGGCTGCCTCTGCTACTTCGTGGCAGAGCTGTTGAAACTGATGCTTTTTGGCTTGCCTGGCCGCACGTTGTTGCTCACGTTGCAATGTCTGGTATCTACTTCGGTGATACCAGGCTCGGAAGAGGATTGTAAGCCCTTTTGGGTATGATGCCTCGTGATGTCGCAACTGCTTTTTGTGAAACCACTTGTCTTCGATGTGCCTGTGAACCTGAGAATGATCAATTCTGCATGCAGTAGGATGTTTGCCTGAAAAAAGGGTGTGAAACGCAGTCGATACACGTTGATGAATTGTGGTGATAGCTTCGTCTGGTGTCAGGGCCTGCAAGTCATCATGCAGTGAATAAATCACTTGCTGCCGGAGCTGATGCCATGTCGAAGAGTCTTGGAGTCCTGCTAGCCGACATTGATTCCGTTGTGCAAAGGTACACGATGTCACGCCGTCATGCTTTTGATAGGCCATATGTTTCTGTCGAATCGTGCACTGCAGGGGAATGTGATGTGTACTATTGTGTGGTACAAAGGCGGCTGATGGCAAGAACTGAACCTGTTTTGCAGCCCCATCACAAGCAATCAAACGAATCAGGAAGTGATCAATCCGGGATACATGGCTACCATGGATGTACGTGGGTCCTGAGGCCCCCCATGTATTCAGGGCAGTGAGCCCGTGAGTCTTCAGCAAGGTTTGGAATTGTTCCTGATCAGCATACCTGGGTCCACTGTGTTGTTTCCCCCCCCACTTGAATGTCGAGGTGCCTGCCCATGGGGGTTGGGCTACAAGTCCACAATTGAAATCGCCTGCACAAATAAGGTTGTTACGGTGAGGAAGTGTGCTAAGGAGTTCATTTATGGCGGTCCAAAAAATGTTACGTTGATAGGCGGATGTCTGATTGTTTGCAGCAACATACTGGTACGTGGCTATGATATCGAGGGCTCTAGTGGCATAATGAACACGAATGTGTAACAGCCGGCCATCGATGATTGAAGCATAGCCAAGTTGCTCTGGTTCAGCTATCCGACGCGAAATCATTGTAAGGATGCCGCCACTTTTATAGTCAGCTGTTGCAGAATGCACATACAACCATTCTCTGTCTGACCAGGTGGAAGAAAAACTCCACTTGGTCTCTGAGATGACCACCACGTCTGCTCTGTTTTGTCGTAACCAGTGTTTGATCTCGAGCAGCATGGCTTGGGATAGACCTCCTGGATTCCAGTGGAGGCATGTCAATCTGTCGACCTTCTTCAGTGGGATCGAACGTTTCTGAGGCTGATGTCCTTGTGGTTGCAGCTGTTGTTGTAGCTTCTGGACCAACGCTGCTGGGAAATCTTGTGGCGTCACAGGACATCCATGATACTGTGCATGGCCATGTAGGATCGCTCTTCGGCAAGCTCTTTCGTAACTCCGTTTTTGCACCTGAGTGTACGGCCTGGTAGGGGTATTGGAGCAATAGCTCATTGGCGGCTGTTGCACACTGTTCGCAGAGTCATGACAGTAATCGTGGATCCAACTGTCTGCTCCAACCACGGCTGTGGGACCGTGGTAACCCTCACCCTCATGACCGCTCCGTGAGAAGAAGTCAGGGATCTGCGTTTGTAGGCCGGTCATGCCCGGATTTGGGACCGGGTTGCAGAGCACGAGCTGAATGATCAAGGAAAAAAGTCCCAAAAGATTTATCCAAGGAGGCACTGGTCCAAATATCGGTGGCCTCATATCGAATCAGAACCACTCACAAGGGCACACTTTGTCCAGCAGGTGAGGGTCAGGAAATTGTATTCCACTGTTGAATCGATACCAAAAATTCCGTCCAGGTGATGTGTCTGTTGGGACAGTCAGTTCAGGTGCCCACCCTGTTGTTCCAAGCGTTGTACCAAGAAACCTAATCGAAAAGAATCGATCCAATGTAATCAAAGGCCAGGGATGATAACGGGGGCCAAACCCGGCTTGAAAACAAACAGAGACCAGAAGGCACACGCAGGGGGTCAAACCCTATCACCGCCCGTAACAGTCGAACGGGTGGCAACGGCTGCGGTTGTTCCCTAGGTGGACTGAACCAACCTTGAGTGCAGGGCTCGCGCCTGCAAAGGGCTTGTGTGTGTGTGTATGTGTGTGTGTATGTGTGTGTGTATGTGTGTGTGTATGTGTGTGTGTATGTGTGTGTGTATATGTGTGTGTATGTGTGTATATGTGTGTATATGTGTGTGTGTGTATGTGTGTGTATGTGTGTGTATGTGTGTGTATGTGTGTGTATGTGTGTGTGTATGTGTGTGTATGTGTGTGTATGTGTGTATATGTGTGTATATGTGTGTATGTGTGTGTGTAACATCTGAATAGATGTAAAACTTCTTCTCTCTCTTTTTCTTCCTTTGTCCTCTCCCTTTCTAATTCTAAATTAAATTTAATGCAGGGGAGTGGTGAGCAATGATGAAGTCACCACTCAACGAAGACGCTTCATCATTTGCTGTGATATGACGAAGGGACGCCTTTGT
>Ga0126342_10009385_pt1 | contig 17535 bp, 10 predicted proteins | sample Cyp1metagenome_FD_92528 | JGI IMG/M metagenome (GOLD analysis project Ga0126342, IMG submission 92528) | Coral microbial communities from Lord Howe Island, Old Settlement Bay, Australia - Cyphastrea 1 metagenome | ecosystem: Host-associated > Invertebrates > Cnidaria > Coral ... | reverse complement strand
TATGCCAGATAGAATGTCAAATAGAATGTCAGAAGATATGTCAGATAGAATGCCAGAAGATTTGCCAGTAAGAAAATGTATAAATGTCATGGTGGGGATCACACGAAGTAAAGTAATTTAATTTTTTTTGTAAGCCCATGAAAATTGTCATCAATTAGTAATAAGTGTTAGTTATAAATCCCCAGTTGAAATCATTACTCTCAACTTGCCCTAGACATATCTAGACATTTTGGTGCTAAATCCAAGAGATTGGGGATGTAATGGGCCTAGAATCGGGGTAGATGTGGGAAGAGAACCTGGGATTTGTTAGCTCATTGTAATGGGAGTGATCCCGTCCCCTGTTCATCTGCACCCCGTATACTACCAGAGGTCTACTAGGGGATGAAACCACAACTGGGACCATAGAGACTGCAAGGTGGTGCCCCCCCAGTGATGTTTGTTGGTTTATAATCCCATTAACTATATAGTTCAATATATCTACCATAAGTCCTAGTTATTAGAGTTATAAACCAACTTAGCTATCTTGGGGGCACCACACTGTGGGGATGTTTAATATGTTGGGACCTGTTGGGATTTGTTTTTTTAAGTTAAGTAAATACAATAAGCCATACATAACTGGTGTACATCCCTTATAACTGGATTATCATAGGGTTATTGCACACTGAGTAGGATATACATCCTAGTCATATGCCCTTGGCATATAACTGAGGGGAAGGTTCCACATCCTGCTAGACATCTTCGTTGTAGGGCCAACCATGGCAGGTTTTTTTTTCTCACCTCATTCTCCCCAACCGACTCCCTAGGTATAAAACTGGCGAATTTGCTGATGAACGTCCTCTTTACATCCTCTATGAATCGTGTTTGGATGGGTAAATCATCCATAACTGGTGGGATGTTCCAGCGTTTGATGACACCAGAGGGTACAAAATAATACAAAATATATAAATCCCACAGTATGTCCCCTCTCATCCTTTGCACTTTTCTGAGGCATAGAGAGTTGGAGGAGAAACGCGGTGCTTTGGCGGAAAAGAAGCGGAAGGAGGCGCCCGGTGCATGCTGAAACGATGGGGACTTCAAGCCACAGAAATGCTTCTCTCTGTTAAACATATGCAAAAAGCTATTGAGAATGGTGGTTTAGCCTCAGAAACCTTATAGAAATAGTTGATTTACCCATGAATAGCATGGTGATTTTCCATAGTTTTTCGTTAACGTTTACCAGGGGGTATGATAAAAAGGATTTATAATCCATAAGTTTAGGATTTAAAAATGACAATACGCGTGGATTTGAGGACTTTTTCGGGTTAAATCCTGCAGGGATTTCATCAACACTGAGTCTGGTGGAAGGACTGTGGGTTAGCCCCGGAATCCAAATGGATAGCCTCTGGTAAACGTTTACATAGCCATGGAAAATCACATTTTTTAATGGATAAATCATCTGTTTCTATGGTCCATGGCTTCCATAGCTATGTAACAAATTACCAGATGGAAACCCTCTGGAAAACATACGAAAAGCTCTTGAAGCCATGGTCATTTAGACATCGTTGATTTACCCATGAAAAATATGGTGTTTCTCCATAGTTACATGTAAGTTCGTTTACCAGAGGGTATCCAAATTGACCAAATTTGTGGTCCATGGCTATTCTGATTTTGACCTTTACAAAGTGGTCGCTGAAATTTGGCATGGTTTACTTTACCAATCTAAGTGTAGATGTTGTCACCATAAACCCGCACTGATTTTAGCTATAGAATACTATAAACCAATAGAAACTTATCTTCGGGTCCCCACATTGCACCCCGTACCATCTTTTACCACAGTTCTGTCTCCGTATTTGGGGTAGTGAGTTTCCCAGTATTTGTAGCTTAGATACCTATTTGGGCAACCCATGTTGTTTCTCAAATTTTCAGCAGTTGGATTTTCATTTTTGTTCGGATTAGTTGTTTCTCCCTTATACTTACATTACAATGTGGGGGTCCCCAAGATAGGCCAGCTGGTAAACCAAACTAGGCTAAGAATTGGATTCATTCTAGATACATCCGCAGTTGGGACGCGAAGCAAGGACAGCACTTAGGTCAGGGAATAGATTGCTTGGTCCCATTCCCTCTATGTTGATCTCATATAATCCCATCACCTTGCCCATGTCCCATAGAGACAAACATTAATATAATCTATCCATATCTGTCCCATAGTAAACATTAATATAATCTATGGGATAGCCATAGTCTTTTGCTCGTAAAACACCATTTGAAACAAGCATTTCGGATGGTTTTACCCACTATTTCCCATAGGTTTTTCTGGTAAAACCATGGTAGTCTCCATCTAAAGTCACCAGACTTCCGCCAACTTCCAGGTGGAAGAACAGGAACTCATGATCCGCTTGGAGTATCGCCCACCTAGGCCCAGAGTTGAGCAGTTTTGTTCCCAAAAATGGGGTGCGGATTCCTGAAATAAACATACAAAAAACTATGGAAAATCACCATTTTTAATAGGTAAACCCAGGTAAACCATCTATTTCAATGGCAATTTCAGGAACCAATTGATTGGAAGTACCGATTACAGGGAATATCACCACAAAATATGGTCTTATATGGCACAGTACCTCCATTTTAGGATCCTGAAATTCCCATTGAATGATGAATGCAAACACTGGTTTGCATAGGGAAAATTAATGGGAAAACCATGATTTTACATGATGATAGAACAATGAAACCATCGGATGATTTTTTGATTTTATGATTATCTGGAATCGTGGAACATGTTTTGTTGCTGACATTCGCATGTTTGTTGTTGAATTCAAACTTTCGATTGGATATACCGTAGATCCAAGTAATCCATTAAGAAATAACAACAACTATTGATTCGTTATCAGTTATGGACATGTTGTGCCCCATAAATTACGGTGGGAGGAGAGAATACGGGTATATCCACTGACAAATGTGATTTCTCAAATAGAATGGTCCATTGCTGTGCTTGATTCCCAGAGATCATTGAATTTGGTGGCGGGTCAAGATCATGACAATCCCTGCCTCTGGATGCTGAAGACATTTGCAATTTGGTTTATAGATGTTTATAGGGGTTATATCCCAACTGATGGGGATATCCCTGGGGTTTTAAGTATGGTTATAAATCTGAATGACCATGGTTTATACAACAACTGTAGCCATTTTAATGGGAATCATTTTGATGAACCATTGAATCTTGGAGTTCCCTAGTTTTGGACAAACCCAAACGATGCTGAATACAAGGGGCAACCAACCCACATGGGTTTCGTGTCCAAGGTGGTCGCCTTTCACTTATGGCCTAGGGCAAGTTTTTGGGGATTCACATGCTGGAATTTGCATCGCTATCAAACAGTGAAGGACTAAAAGTTGATAAAAATTGAATATGAACTATATGAACTGATCACAAAACAACGGTTAGAGACTCACAGTCGGCTTTTCCGCATCCGCCGGTTGAGTGCCATGGGCGCTGTAAAGATTGACCACTCGGATAGGGCCCAGCATCGGGCCGGCATCATGCAGCAGTTGCGACGATTCTGGATGGACGACCGTCTCTGCGATATGAAGCTGAAGAGCCTTGATGGCACAGTGCATCCGGCCCACACGGCTGTGCTATTTGCTGCCAGCGTTTATTTCCAGAAAATGCTGAGTGGGTCGTTCCTTGAGGCAGACATGGCGCGACAAAAGGAGCCAGTGGAAATCGGTGCATCCAAAGCGGCAGTGTCTGCATTGCTGGACTACATCTATGATGGGCAGCCTGAAGTACCAGTGGAGGTTGGTCTTGAACTCCTACGACTGGCAGAGGCTTACGACCTGCCAAAGCTAGCAGGTGACATTGAGGCAGGCATCCTTGCCTGCTTGGACAGTAGTGTTGCCCTGCAAGTTCTGCAAGAAGAACACGGCCTTCATTCTTTGAGAGATGCATGTGAAGATAAGGTTGCCGAAGAGTTTGAAACTTGCAGCCAGCATTTAGATTTTGGGAAGCTTGGTGCAAGTCAGCTGGCTCGAATTTTGAAAAGGGACGATCTGGGTGTCTCACGGGAAGAAGCAGTAGTGAGCGCAATATTTACCTGGAACAAAATGTCCAAGGACGCGCATGCCTTTCGCATGTTGCTTCAACATGTGCAATTTCAATCACTTTCGATCGAGAATTTGTTTCGCCTTGGCCGTGCAACTCTCTCTGGTCTGAGTGGTGGCGACCTGCAGCGGGAAGTTGAGGGCACATTGGCCTCCCGAAAGAGAACCCAAAATCCAGGTACCTTTCAGTCGAAGAGGCGTCGCTTTCAGCATTGGTCCCCATTTTTGGGTGCCAGCACTGCCAGCATTGAAGCTTCAGGACGAGAAGTACTACCCTTGCCTTGTCTCTCTTTGGGCTGGCACGAAGGTGAACTTTTCGCTGTGCGCTTCAGTAGCAACTGCAAAATCGTTTGTTGGAAGCGTGGTGACCCTCCAACATGCGTGCGACGTGTTGCAGGTGAAGGCGCGACTGTGGCTGGAATCAACGACTTGGGAACTTGTCATGACCTGTCAATCTCGCCCAGCGGCGAAATTTTCGTGATGGATGGTGAGAATCAGAGGCTTGTCCGTTTTCAAAGTGGATCGGGGCACTTAGTTGTTGACAACGTTGATGATGCTTGGGACTTGTGCCACTCGCCCAACGGCGTGCTGTATGTGGTGAGCCAGGATGGGAGAACAGTGCAAAAGTTGGTGGGCTCGGCGCTCGAGACGGTGATTGCCTCCGAAAGTCTTCACGCAGACAAGCAGTTCGAAGCGAAGCGGGTGTTTGTAACGAAGGAAGAGGTGATCTATCTCCTGGATGTTCTGAATGAGACACACCGCGTTTTGTCCATCAATCCAGCTGAGTCATTGGAACCTGTTGTGGCGGGCCAAATCCCAACTGATGGCCCGTCCTCCCTGATGGACTTGTTTGTAACTGACGGTGGAACAATCTATGTTGCTGACTTGTACCAAAGAAAAGTGTTGGCCTTCCACCCAGGCAGCGGAACTTGTACAAAAGTCTTGCAGTGTCCAGATGGCTTGCACCCTTTGGCAGTGTTGGTCCAGGACAGTTCGTTGTATGTGAGCATGGTGGAAGAGACAAGCTGGCATGAGGACCCTAATGACCCCAAAGTTGGGTCTGTTTATGAGTACGTACTGCCCCCTGAGCTTCAGCTTGAGTGAAACAGTCAGGTCTGGAATTCCCGGGGCTTAGTGAGGCATGGGCTAACATTAACGTTCATAGCTTTCCATCCTACCTTGGATGACGAGCCTACGTGACTTATATATTTTCAGCATTGAAACCACTAACAAAGACTTGGAGGCTACGAGCATCTCAGAACAGACTACTTGTTCATGTTGAAATGCTAAGGTATCGTAGTGGTGGCCCAGTCCTTGACCCTGAATTTGGCGATAAATGGCACCCCAAGACGGACCCAGGAGCTTCAGCCATCATTTATGGGGGTATACACTGAGCTAAAAACTGCTTGGAACTTCATCCGAAAAATGGCTGCACGATTGCAGCTACAGCGAACAATGCTTGGGGGTCACCCATCCACAAAGACATACAGAAATCCATTACCTGAGGTTTGTTGCTTCACCATAGTTCACCCAGTTATACATACAGCCATATATGACCGTGCCTGAAAATGGGGTCCAGCCCTAGATGCGCCTACTTTCAGAAATCACATATCAAGTTATATCCCCCATGATAATGTGGGTTTGATTTTATATCCTGGGTGGGATATAACTTGATATGTTTGATATAACTTATGTAACTTTTAGACCCAATATCTCCTATACTTGTTTTATGACCCCATATAAATTGTTGGTTTGATTTTGTCACAAAAAGGAATCATATGACCTACTTAGATGGGCCATGGGAAGCTGACGCGATTCCTGGTTAGTAACTGGGGATTTAATAAAACCCCCAAACAATCCAATCCCAATTTGTTGATCCATTTACTAACTAGTTAACTAACATAGCTATTGCAAATGGCCAGCTATAGTTGATTTTCCCATTCAAAATGGTGATGTTCCTTAGTTTCTTGTATGCTTACCAGAGCATTTACCGGAAACCCTTCAAAAATTGATGGTAAAAACCCATGGTTTCTGGTTAAGATTTTCCCAAGAAAACCAATCCAATGATAGCAGTACCATCCGTGACATCGCAGGCAAGCTCAGATGTCTGAGGTGGCTCCGCCAGGAAATATGGCATCTCCAAATGGGTTGAGCCAGGTAAATCAATGGGGAATCTTTACTCATCAACCAGGAGTTTTGATCGGGGATTTTACTAGCTATTTACTTGGGGATTTTGAATGCTTTTGATCAGTTGGTGCCCCAGTTTGGCAAAGCCCTGGTGAATATAACTGCAAAAACTCTTGAGTCGATGGTAGATTTATCGAACTGGTTAGTTGGGGTCACAAAGCAACTTAGAACTAGGGACTGAAACTACCTATTTTACTGGAGATTATGATAACCCACAGTAGGGAAACCTATCTACCAACCAGTTTGATCAGATGTGATAGGGGCATTTGTTCTGGTTGTGGTTTCATGAAGGGGCCCAAACAAAGGGAAAATGCATGTAAACGACAATGATTTAATCTTGATTTAACGAGTTGAAAATGAGATTCATTGAAACCAATATGTTTTGTGCATATGTTTCATGTGTTTAAACTAGGATTTCTCGTAGAAATATCTACAATTAGATGGGTTTATCAATAAACTTAGAACTGGGGGGACCTCCTTCTTGGTGATTCTATGGTGGGATTTTCACCGCCAAATATATGTGTTGTCAGGTCGTCCTGTTGGGATGACTGGCGAAACCCAACTGAGGTAGACTAAATTTGCCAACTGGTTTGGAACATGGCTTTTATGACTTTCCATTCAGTTGGGAATATAATCATCCCAACTGACTTTCACATTTTTCAGAGGGGTTGAAACCACCAACCAGATTAGTGCTAGGATAACTTTTCCAAACTTGCCTTACTTCAGGTTGGTTCACCTGAAATTTGTGGGAAAACGTATTAGAACTACTAGGGAATCAGAATTTTCCCTGTATTGGCAGTTTCCATAAATGGGGGTATCCAAAATCCAAAATGGATGGTCTATACCCTCTGGTAAACATACAAGAAGCTATTGAAAATCACCATTTTGAATAGCGGTAAATCAACTATTTCTATGGTACATGTTCAATAGCGAACTGTAACAAATTACCAGAGGGTAATGGAAAATCCCACTAACATGGATGAGAACTGGGGGTACCCCCATGACTTAGGAAACCACCTATCTATCAAGATGGCAAGTCGTGGGGACCCAATTTGTTCACAGAAATTATCTGGTAGGTGGTTAACCAGTCCTAATATGGTTCATAGTGGTTAATAGTGGTTAATGAGATATCTGGTTGGTGCTTTGGGACCATGGAATTTTATGACTTTCCATTCAGTTGGGAATTTCATAATCCCAACTGACGAACTCATATTTTTCAGAGGGGTTGAAACCACCAACCAGATTATGGTTAGTAAATCTGAGCAAGTGCAATGCTGAATTGCTAAATCTCAGCCCGGATGGGAAAAATGCATGACCTGAAAATTCATGGTCATTTAAGGGGGCTGCCACCTCTGTGATATACTGGAGATAGAATGGGATCATAGAGATATCATATGATATTTGGGTTTGATTGAAAAACGATGGTAGTTTAACCATCAACAGCTAGGATTCAAACAATGAGTAGTGATGACCATAGATATTCAGGTGTTTCTGACAATTGGATTTCTTGATGTGTTCATACTAATTTCATGTACCGGAACAAAGGACAGCAGGCGATTGACGCATGGCCATCTTTCTGACCTGACACATCGTAACCACACTACGGAGATGTTTCCGCGACAAAGATCAAGGTTGCTCCAACCTCTACTTGGATGCGCATCCCACGAATTGGATCTGTATTGAAAATGGCCATAGGAAAAGTTGATTTACCTATGAAAATTGGCGATTTTCCATAGTTATGTTAGTTTACCAGATGGTATCGAAAAAAAAATAGATTGTGGTCCAAAAAGATGGGATCTGCCAATCAAACCTGTGGTTTCATCAACATAAACACCATAATTTCATGAACAAAGATGCAGAAACCTTGAGATTTCGGGAAAGAACCTGCCAGTCTGAGTTGTCATCCCTGCTGTTCGGAATGTGTTGAAACACCAGCGGTGAACACAACTGGGTGAATTCGATGGTTTAAAGTAGATATATCGGACTAGTTAATGGTGTTTATATACCAACCAAAATAACTAGGGGGCAACCTTGCAACTGATTTAACTGTTTTTTTTGCTGGATATCTTCATCTATGCAAATGCATATTATCCATAGTGAGGTGAGCCGACTTGCAGCTGGGGGCCCTTGTGGTGGAGTCTGGTCCATATCTGCAACAAGTCACCATGTAATCTGGAATGGGTGTGTCTGAAAATATGCTAGGTCAATCTTAGATGGGTACTTTAATCCTCTATTCTGTTGGTATCAGTGGGAATATCTACGTTCACCAGCAAAGATTTTTTTTGCAGGGTATCTAAGATTGGCAATGTATGGTATACCCCCAATTGAAAGAGCCATTTAATAGGGAAAATGATCATTGACCCATTGGGTTTAGGGGTACACTATTTTCAGACAAACCCAAGTAGCATTTTACACAGCTGTGTCACCAATAATCTGTAAATGGTTGTATTTAACCATTGAACATGGCGGTTTAATATGCGCTTTATTGATAGGTAAGTTAGTTTCTAAGTGATATAACTGGGATTTATGGTGGACAGATCTATAATTAGAAAAGACTGGCGCCAATCAAAAAAACTACGGTGGCCCCCTTCCTGCAGGATGCCGAAAGTTTCATAACTGGGTGAACTAATCCCAGGTGAACCTAAATCCTTAGTCATGACAGTTCCGTGGTGTGTAGATTTTGAATAATTAATTATATAATTTATAATAACTCTATTTATTGACATTTGTCTATTTCTATATGCGTTTCTTGTCAGGTTTATATTTCTATTCTGACGTCAATGTAAACAACTGTTATGGGCCCATCATGAGAAAGTCCGCCAAGATCAAGCTCGACCCGCAGACCGGTTAACAACATCGGCGCGGCGAAGACATAACATGACTGCAGGGCTGCTGCGCATCGGAATACGACTGGATGACTACTTTGGTGCTAACTAATCTTTGGCCATGAAAAGGGATATATTTATGTTTATATATACATTTATATATATATATGTAGACCTAGATGTTTTTGATTTTTATATATGTATATAAATACATGTATATCAACTAGCTTTCGAGAACTGCAGGGTATCTGAGACTGCTCATGTTCTATATGACGAACGTTCAAACTGATACGCGTGGCTGGGATTCGGGGGGACGCCGGGACAGCAGGGCGTTTTTGGGTCGCTTGGGCACAATTTTGGCGTTGGATGCCTGCCGCGTCTTGCTTGGCAACAGCGCATGCTTGTTTGACCAGCTCAGTTGCTGGACGCAGAATCCGTTTGCAAAGATATCTAATCTGGTGGGGCGGGCCACAGGAGTGTATGGAGTTGCGCCATCTGGACCACCCGGGAGGGTGGTGATCACCGAGATGGTGTCAGCAATGACAATGACAGATCTGGTACAGACTATGGATCCAAGATGCAAGCTTGGGGTTTGGATGCGTTTGGTGTTGGTCTCTTGAAAGCAATGAGAATTCAATAAACTTTTGTGAAGAAGTATCTCACCAACTTGGGCAGATGGTTTCCCAGGAGGCAAAACAGGGAAATTCACATTATCAGCTCCCCAGCTGCCATCAGGTAATTCAAACTATAGTGGTGATGCGTCGGTCATGTCGAAATTGGTACGGCAGGTGCAAGTCATTGCCTCCAAGTTGCACGGCCAAAAGGCTGAACTCGAGGCACGGACGGGTGAAAATCAAGTTTCATTAATTTACCCTCCGGTAATAAAAAACAATGGGAAATTCTCTAGACATGGGTGTTTTATATGCTTTAATGGGCATATAAGTTATAAATGAGGGATTGTCCCTTGCCATGTTTGATAATTGGCGGATGCGCACATGAACATTCACACTTGTTTGATTTCACGATGTTTCATGGTTTTTCCCAAAGATTTTACGTTTTCATCCCACTATGTGGGTGCCATGATGCCTTCAGTTTGCATCATGTGCTCAAAGGAAGGACATGTGATTAAAGTGTCACATGTTCTTGTGGTGTAAGAAAAATATCTAACCATTGCTACCCACTGCCTGTTTTTGAAGACCTATTTTCATTTTTCAAACATAAATGCATCTACCATGCATTGAAATATGTTGAACCACCATATCCATTTACGACTTCAATGTGTTTGAGTGTTCACTGGTTTGTCTTGCAGTTGGTCGTGTGGATGCATGTCGCAGATATATCAGAAACCTAGCTGTGTTTTTTGTTGCTTCTTGAAATGGAATAAATGTAGATACATCGGAGACCTTTGTTTTCTCGTTAAAGCAGAAAAAACCTGACAAAACATTTGAATTCTTGGGCGGTCAGCCAAATATATGAGCGTTCCTAAAATATATTCTTAAGAGATCCGATGGTTGGGGGTTTCCCCGCATTTGAGCGAATTGATACGAGGTGTTTGTTTACTTGTAACAATTTGGGTGACACTCTTGTCACGACGCGACCGCGCGTTGTATCACGAAACCTTTGCAGCGCAGCACCACAGGAGAAACGCAAAGCAGCCGCGGAGGCATGGTGACGGAGTCGAAGTGTGATACCCTGTATTGGATCCACGTAGAGGGGAACGTGTCGTTTTTAGGGAACTCTGAAACTGAATAACCCCTAAAAAAACTAGGAACGCAAAAAGTATGTACCTTTCAAGGTCCTAAGGACCCAACAAGTACATCAAGAGAAGACGCACTTTTTAGGACCAAATACCTAAAAATCAATGTGGTTGCGCGTACCTTTTGAGACCACTTTCAACGGAAATCCTGGGACCTCAAAAAGTAGGACCGCTGACTTCTAGGGTCATTCCCACAAGGGGTCAACAAGGTTTATGAGTTTGGTGTTGACATAGGGACATTAGGAGCACAGATAAACCATGAAAAACCCAGTGTAGGTCCATGGGATGCTGATGTTGTATACAGAAATTGAATACCTGCTGGAAATCGTACTTGTTGGACATTTTAATATACTGTAAATCATTTTATTTGCATGTGGTAAATAAACAAACAGTTAAATAATTGTTAAACCGGTCTTTGTTTTTTGGGTACTTGTATGGTTTGAGAAGGTTTAGGTACCTTCGGCATGGTTGATAATAAGGTAATTGTCACATGTTCTTTAACTTTACCATCCTGGTTGGCACGACGACAGATCTCTCCAGTACACATGTCGTGACCTGGAGAATCTGTTCAAGCACCCGCCTGACAAGACGATCAGGAGTGCTGACGCAAGCGGCTGGGACCTTAGCGTCAACGCGGACCAATTTTGGTCCGCGTGGCGCTACAGGGTTGACCTCGCATCCTCCGAGGACCACAAACTGTACTTGAGAGTCAATGGGTACTTTCAGTGCAGCTATGTAGTTTACGACGGGGAAAGCCTGTGGGAGGTCGTGCGCCACGGAGTTACAGCAAGTGGCAAATCGTGGACCACAGCTTGTAACTGCAGAGAGAGAAGCGATGGCCTTAAGGCTAGTCAGCTTGTAGCTCTCATCGGTGGTGTCAAGGCATTGGAAAAACTGTCCTTGCAAGAGATCAAGGCTCTTGGGTCCTCTGTAAAATAATTTGTTCAATGGTTTTTACAGTCCCTTCAGGACCATGTGCCTTTGCATTTTGTAGTAACCCTAGATCATATATGTTTTCAGATTCAAGCATGGACTGGGTCATAGTACTTTGTAGTGGTTAGGTATGCGAGATAATAGTCGACCCAAAATGCATATCTGAGTTCACTCAGATTTGCCCTAAAAGTACTTTGTAGTGAATTTGTGTGGGGTTCCACGTTCAATATTAGTATTTCCCCAGAGTAGTTTTCAATCTAAATAATAGCGGGCCGTTGCAGTTTGTGGAAAAGGCATTTTCGCAGTGCTAGAGTGAAATCACTGCTGAATTTGCGCTGTCACGTCTACTTCGACCCAGCAACTGAGAAAAACATGCACAACACACACGCACACAGACCAAGGATTGGACAATTCAGTTCGATTGATGCTCCCACTCTGCTTTTCACTGCAAAGCCAACCAACACCGCACAAACATACCCTTCAGTTACACTGGCTGCTGCATACCCAAAGCCGAAAAAGGTCCACTACAAAATCAAGTTACAGCGTTCCAATGCTACAAAATCACCTTCAAGAACTCTTTGTCCTTCCCCTATGGCATTCCCCTATGGCAACCACCATCAACCACCTACTGTCATCGATCGTCACAAGACCACACATGACCAGGTTTTCTGGCGCCTGCATTTGTTATTTAATGTCTTTCTTTCAAAAGGCAGTTCTGTTTTTTTGCCCAAATCAGAATCACGACTTTCTGGACTAACACCGCTTGCTGTTACTTACAGATATGCGTCCATGTCCATGCAGCTAGATTCGGAGATGTGTGGAAGAGCTTCAGGGGTTTCGCTTGGGTGTTGCTGCGCTGTATTTGGGACATAGTAAGGCAAAACAGAAATCAAATGAACATTGATGCGCAACAAACTACAACAGCAAAAACACGTGCCCTTTAAAGTGCCCTGACCGAAAGCCAATTCCAGTCACTACAACATGCAACTAAAAAAGCAACACCATCTTGCAGGATCTCTTCTCACATGAAAAAACCTGATTTTTGTAGGTATGTGGGTCTGTGACTTCTCTTGTATCACGATAAGCCCCACTACAAAATGCAAACGCTAAAAAACGAGGCATTCCAATTCGATCAGTGGGATCTACTTAAAAATCACTACAAACATCTAAGTGTTTTTAAAGAGGATCTTGAAGGGCCTCTTCTCAAATCCCTTCGTTTTTTTAAGTAACCCTTTATCCAGGCGCAGGCTCGGTTGCACTTTTTTAGCGATTTTTTTAAAGCTTGTGCATGGATAATGTAGTGTTTGGGGCTGGGCAGCACCACTTTACAGCCACAAAACCACGACCCAACAGTCATCCCCAAATACCAGCCCCGATACTTTACCGGTTATTTCAACTCTATCACTCCTATCATCCCATGTTAAAGCGGTTGCAGGGGCAACAGGTTGTGTTTGGTCGAAATGTTGTTTTGGAGTGCCTAAATGGCTGCAAAGTGGGGCCCCAGAGTCATGAGTTAGCTAATTCATATCCACAATTCAATATGGGGATTGGTTAAAACATGTTCCGTCCAGCCCGGACGTACATGTTAAAACAAATGAAATTCCCCAATAAATAGTTGTGATTTATGGGTGGTAAACACAAAAACACCTGGGATTTGTAGATGTAGATGGCCGTTCATCCCCCAACAATATGTCGTTTTTGAGGGTGTTGACATGTTTTGACACATTTTCAAATACGTTGGCTGTCTTCAAGGCATCCAATTGTAGATAACCATCAGCTCTAAAAGACATCTACTGATTCTTCGGGGAACCCCACCTCCTAGGTGAGGTATCCATTGGTTTTTTGGTAAAAAAAAACATGGATGTAAAAAGTCAAATTGTCAAATTTGGATACTTTTTTTTTTAGTCCCCGGATGACTTAGATCCTGGTTTATGTGGGTCCGTTTGAAAAGTACCCACGGTACCCACGGTACCCTCCCCATCAACGGCCCCGTGGGATCCCCTGCCGTTTCCCCTTGCCGTTTCCGCCAGGAACGCGAGAAGTCCTTGGCGCAGATCTATTGCTTCGCACCCCCCCTGTCGGCGAGGACCAGGCAAGTCGTGTTGGTTCGAAGCAGGGGAGGTTAATAATAGTTACTGTAATGATGGCGTTAATGATGGTTAATGATTGTTAATAATGGTTAATGATGGTTAATGATGGTTGATGATGGTTAAAAAATAGTTAATGATGGTTAAATGATGGTTAATATTTATTAATGATGGTTAATGATGGTTCATAATAGTTAATAATGGTGAATGATGGCTAATAATAGTTAATGATGGTGAGTGATGGTTAATAATAGTTAGTGATGGTTAAATGATGGTTAATAATAGTTAGTGATGGTTAAATGATGGTTAATAATAGTTAATGATGGTTAATGATGGTTCATAATAGTTAATGATGGTGAATGATGGCTAATAATAGCTAATGATTGTTAAATGATGGTTAATAATAGTTGTTAATAATAGTTAATGATGTTTAAATGATGGTTAATGATAGTTAATGATGTTTAAATGATGGTTAATAATAGTTAATGAGGATTGATAATAGTTAATGGTGGTTAATAATGACCAATTCAATTTGACCACGTATTGTCGATGAAAGGTCAGACCATCAGCTAGATTCAGAGCATGCGTATACTTGTGAGCGTCAGGTGGTTCAAATGCAGAACCTTCCTGCGACTGTGTGATAGATTGATTGCTTCAGGCATTTTCAGCCCAAGGCATGATTTTTCATTCAAATACTTGTTCTTTAGGGTACAGTTCAGTTTTTGACCCCGGCTTATGGCATCTTTAACGGAGGTTCAATGGGCTGTTTGCACTGATATTACCCCAAAATTCATCCCATTTACAATCATCTCCTTGAGAGAGAACTCTGACTTTGTACTCAGTAAGGACTCCGTAAGGTCAAACATCTAACTTTGTTCCAACTCAGGATGTACATTCCTTCATGCATTATAACAACTTCTTCACTTTGGTATCATCAAAGGATTGAGTGTCCTCTAAGACTTCAACTTTATACTGACAATTTTACTCGCAGTGGATTGCTATGGCACCGAAGAAGACTGTCTCCCATTTGGCTCCTCCATTGGCTTTGGCATCTGCTCGTAGTAAGAAGAGAACGAGACCAGCACGACATCCTGTACTCCCCAGAAATATGAGTAGACGAGTTGCCTCTCTTCGTCATCTGTCTCTAAGATTCGGCCTTTTGCGGAACCAAATTCTTTATGGGGTAGAATCGGGTAGAATCGAGTAGAACATACCCCCTATATACGAGCAGGACTCGCAGGACAGCTTTTTCGCTCATAGAGAGGCTCCCATTGATGATCCAAGGGACTTTTCGGTTTTTGGATGCTGAACGTACCATACGTGAAGCCACTATGTATTCAGAACCTGGAGATCACGGAGCATGGAGGCGTTGCTATTGTGCAGCCGCCTACCCCAGGTTGGTATTTAAGTTGGCGACGGACCACTCCAACCACGTTCTAGAGAACGACATCTTCCGTGACTACCCTGAATACTGCACCCAGTGCCTGTCGCTTTGTTCGCTCCTTCTCAGCCATTAGATAATCAATCGTTTGAAAGTCAGGACCGAACGAGCGAACATAGGATAGCATAGGGATGTAACCACGAAATCAAGAACAATTCTTCCTCACCAGTAGTTACATGCGTTTCACTTGCCTGTCGACTTTTATGGAAATGAGCCCTCAAAAACCATATATCAACCAACAGAGATGGCACAATAGATGCTTATATCGAATATGTGTGTTTTTGTTTACCCCCGATTCCCCAAAATTAACCATAATCGCCAGGTTTGTTAAAACTGGATATAAGTGCGGGTTCCAGGGGGATCATCGGGTTGATTATCTGTAGTTGGATGAATTGTAATTCATGTTGCTTAAAAGGCCAGGAGTATTGAGCCTTAAGAAGACTCTTGGGTTTAGGAATTTGATATCCGGGCTTCTAGCGCGACAAGAAAATGACTGGTTGGTGGTTTCAAACATTTTTTATTTTCCATAATATATATATGGGATAGTCCTTCCCATTGACTAACATTTTTCAAGATGCTTAAAACCACCAACCAGAAAGATTTCTTGACCATTCACAGACAACAAAAACATGGTTTCAATGATTCCTGAGATTCCATTTCCAAATATTCCAGTGCATCTTCCAGCAATTTAGGGTTGTTTCTACCTGGAAAAAGTCTTAACTGTGTGGAGTAAGGCATATCATGGCATGTCAATCTTCAATTAAAAAAATCAACAATTTGCCAAGTTGAGCACCCCAACATAGCGGTTGCCAGGCATTCCCTTAGACTTTAAGCATCAGCTGGGAAGCGGGGGTCCTTCCTGCCCAGGGAGCTGACGACCGAGCTGGCCTGGAGCTTAGCCCCATGAGGCCTTCTCGGCCCCCCAGTGATTCAAATCGGAGTGGTTTTGTTGAGAAAATCTTAAACGAAAAACCCTCGATTGTCCCATTTTTTAATGGGGTTTTCCGAAGTGAATGTTCCCTTAAACCAGCCCATGTTTTGTGATCTTTGGGAAAAATAGACACATGAAAGCCATAGTCAGTATCATGTTTTATTCCCCATAAACATCCATAAAGCCAAATTCATGAAAGCCATGGGTCAAGCATATGCACATTGGCATGCCTTGTCATGAAGGTGGGTTTGAATGTAAGGATCCTGGCTGTTGAGGTTGGGAGACAAGCTTGCGTGGGCCTTTGTTGTCTTTGTGCATCCTCACGCCTACACCAACAGAGGCACCAACCGAACAGTCAATGGAGGCAGCGGGGCGCCTCTTGATGAGGCTGGCGCGGCTGAGGCGGAGGGTGAGATGCCGAGGCCAACGAGGGCACCGGAGCTGGTGACGCCAACTGAGTTGACGGAACCTTCTCCGGCTGTTTCTCTGGTGAGGGCGAAGGCGTCGGAACCTTCTTTGACGACCCCGTATGGTGCTCCGGCTGTTCTGCAGCCTCCGCACGGTGTTCCGAAACCACCGCCAGCTGTCCACCCATTTCCTCCGGAACCACCTGTGGTGTTTGCTAAGGCTAAAGTGTGTCGAGGGATGATCAATAGGCCACCAAGCCCTCGACGTCCTCTCACACCATGGGGTCTCACATTGTATTGCAAAGTTTGCTAAGTTGGTCCAAATACCCTCTGGTAATCTGTCAAAATAGCTTTTGAAGATGGCCATTTATAGTTGAATTTCCCATTAAAAATTGTTATTTTCCATAGTTATGTAAACGTTTACCAGAGGGTAACTCCAATAAGTTGGGTTTATAGTAGATATATCGAACTGCTTAATGGGGGTTATAAACCAACAAACATCACTGGGGGGCACCACCTTGTATCAAATATCCCACACACATATCCCACAAGGTGCCTCATAGTTACTACCTCATAGTATAGCTAGAGGTTTTGGTGTATCTATACTTCCTGGTGGTTATAACCAACTTTTCTCCAAAAAGATAGCCCATGTTGAATTTGGATAGGAAAAACTTCCCAACCCCATAGGATCCATGTATGGTATATATATGCTAACATTGGGGGTATATTGATGGTACAGGCATCTGACAAAGTCGTACCTGTTTTAGGAAAAAAACATTGTGCCTTGGGGAAGTGTGTTTCGCAAAAGTCGTGCCTTTAGCAAGAACGCATAGGAACTCTGGAGTTTGGATATGTAACCCGTTTTCTTATGAGATCACGTAGCTGATCACTATT
>Ga0126342_10009384_pt1 | contig 17537 bp, 20 predicted proteins | sample Cyp1metagenome_FD_92528 | JGI IMG/M metagenome (GOLD analysis project Ga0126342, IMG submission 92528) | Coral microbial communities from Lord Howe Island, Old Settlement Bay, Australia - Cyphastrea 1 metagenome | ecosystem: Host-associated > Invertebrates > Cnidaria > Coral ... | reverse complement strand
GAAGCCGGAGGCGCACCAGTTGTATGGGAATGCAGTTTCTCCACCGACTGCAAATCTCATTGAGTTAACTGTCAAATTTTGGACAAGTTCTATCCAAATGACCGGAAACAATTGCACCTTCAATTAATGTTTCTCCTACAAAAAATGTTCTGTCGGATTTCGGGCGCATTTTTAGACATCCTTGCATGTTTCCAGTGAAGCACAGCATGAGGCAAGTGCAACAGAAGCAGGTGAGGCAAGCCCAACAGCAGAGGCAGCAGATTTGCACCGAGGTCTTAACATTGATATGGAGCTCCATATGTGTGATGGTCGAAGCATGTCAAAAGTTGGAATGACCATACCATATGACACCCCCAGTGTGGTCTTTTGACCGTGGGCATTCGCAAAATTAAATTGGTTATGCAGGGGATGATCAGTTCATTTCTGGGTTGAGGCTGAGGGGTGCTTTAATTTTGTTCCACCAGTGCATGTGCAGATTGATTCAGACATTGTGGCGACACCAAAGACGTCAAATCGTATTGTCCAATTTCTTGGATGATTAAAGTCGGCAAAAAAAGCGAGAGCAGTTGCGATCCAATGAAGAGTGGAGTCTACCCATGTGCTACTTCCTATTCCCACCACCTATTTGTTAGATTTTTCCCAACCCTTTTGATTTTATGCCCACATCAACCTACTTGTGCTGGCCCCCTTCCCCCATTTTTTCCAGGAGTGAGGAGGGTTCGACAAAAATGCAAGCTGTCACCATCCATGTCATTACTTATATTATATGCAGGTTCAAAAACAAAAACAAAAAAACGGCCAGCGTGTGCCTGTGGTGCAAGTGTTTCTTTGGCGTCTCTTCATTGCAAGAAGTGGTGGCTGGGATGATGCCTGTGGATATGACACACTCCAACACGTCCACGATGTAGTTTTTCTTGTGCTTGTTTGCAGATCTCTCTTTTCCCGCAACGTGCAACTTGCAGGGTAAAGAATCAACTGCAGAAGCAACCCCTTCTGTAGAGATTCCGCAGGAGCCAGACTCCCTTTGAGCCTTCTGGAATCGTTCACGTTTCCAGGGAACATTTTGTCTGACTTTGAAGCAGGATCTGTCAACTACAGAAGAGAAGCAAGAAGAGACAGAGCGGCACAAGGAGCATGCGGTGGCTACTTTTGCTCCAGTTGTGCTTGAATCTACTAGTCTTTCTTAAGATTCTTGAGCACCAAACATCATGGAGCATGAATTGAGCTGTTAAAGATGCGTGTAGATTTGTGAAGAATGCTGGTCAGAACTTGTTTGATGGATGAAATTGCGGACAGATGTGTGTCTGCACTACACGTGCTGCATAATTTGAGTCATTATTTACGTTGACTGGAGGATCAGCGAAAGGAGCCGCTTGCAAATATATCAGGGCTTGGGTTCAGACGTGGTCAGATGCCGTCAGCTTGCCATCTTGTGGTGGCAGTGGAAGTGCAATTGGAAAAATTGCAATTGGTCCATGTATGTCCAGGTAGCAATCAAAGAGGGTACGTGCTGCTCGTGCATGTCCCACATGGTTCCAGTACTCAGTACTGCCACATACTGCCACTGATTTTAAACTTTCCAGGTCGCCGGAATTCAATTGGTCCTCCTTGAGTGTGGCCACCGAAGATGTGCTGGACACAGGGGCGGTTGGGAATTTGCAACATTTTGCAACAAAGGGATACATATACAAACATATACAAATCCGTTGCTTCTGACTGATGTTTCTCTCATGACAGACGATTCAGGGATCGTGCGATATCATTTTGTCAGGCCGACACCACCCTGAAACATGTCGGCATGTCGGTCTGATAGCCTTTAAATGTCTTAATTAAACAATTATGTAAAGATAAATGTAAATACAAGTAAAATCAAGTAAATAAATAGATAATTAATTTAAAATAAACAAATAAACAAATAAATATGTCTCTTGTACATTGTGTATATATGCATGTAAATAAACACGCTGGCAATGGCAGGAGAGCCTCGAGACTGCAGTGCAGTACACCTCCATGGCGCAAAAGCTGCGTGCAAAGGGCCTCATACCCCGAGCTATCAGGACCAAGATGGACCAAGTCAAAGCAATTGCGTTATTCAAGTGATCAATATGTGAGCTAGCTATGCTGCTGTGTATGCAGCTCCATGCAGTGATACTGTGATACATGTTGTTCCATGTTGTCACAGTCACATGATGTTACTGTACATGTTGCTAGCACATGTTACATGATGTTGTTGCATGATGTTGCCACATGGTATTGCATGATGTTTCATGATGTTCATGATTGATTCATTTATGGTGTTCATGATTCATTCATGATGTTGCATGTCGTTCTGCCAACTGTGCATAACTTTGCATCTGTATTCAGGATGATGGAACGTGCTTTGATGATCACAGAACGGTCTGAGCTAGAGCACCCTGCGCTGGCATTGGACATGGGCTCAAGAGCGGGTGATGGATAGTGATTGTGATTGCGCTGTAGTTGCTGGGGCTGTCGCCTCTTGTGCGCACTGAGGAAGCTTGCAAAGTGCGCTTGAACTTTGCTGCTTACCTATCCGAGGGCTACCGAAACAGAGAGGCAGTGAAAGTGATCAAGGACACTCAGAGAGTCGAAAACAGGTGAGCATAGCCTAAACATGTTGGCTTTTGTGGTGATGCTGTTTTCAAATGTGTTCAAGAGTTGGGATTCTAACAGAGAAATAACATGTCAAAGATGTCAAGGAGGCCCTTGCATGGTAGAAAAAGCACTTTCCCTTGTTCAAATGGCAGGAGGCACAGGATAGCTTGACGAGGCTGGCACAATGGGCACTCCAATGCCCACCCGAAGACTTGGCAGTGCAGGCCAGGGGGAAGGGAACGAGGCAAATTGGGTAATGGAGAAAGAATAACCCCGTTTGGAAACAAGCTGTGAACTCTGAGCATCTAGTGAATCTAGTCATAAGAAACATGAAGAAACTATGAGCACATCCTTTTCGCCTTCATTTGTTCCGACAATGCCTGCCAGTAAGGCCTTGGGTCGGGAAGCACGAACTTTGCATTGCTCCGCAGTGGTTGCAGAGGCTCCCTCAACTTCTCGTCACTCCACCATTGAGCTAACTGAACAGTTAGAAACATTGGCAGACTGAACGGTTGGAACAGTCGTCAAAGATCGTTAAAGGCTGTAGCATGATTCAACAGGTTTCGGAAAGGCAGTGGTCGCAGTATTGCAGTCGCTATTGAGACCAAAGTCCCCAAGCTACATAAACTTACATCAACTTACATCAACTTACATCAACTTACATTTTCTTTTTTTTTGTGGTGTTTTCTCTTCAGATCTTCGATAATCAAAGTTAACCCCATCAACATGCTTGCATTCAGCAGTGAATGCAGGCAGCTGCCCTGGATCTTTTCGAAGACGACGGGCAGCCGCCCTTAGCAGAGATGTCTGAGGAGTTGAAGGCAGGGGTGAGATTTCTGATCGAGAAATATCATGAAATGATTGAATAAAGATTGACTGTTATTGAGAAGTGAGAAAGAACATGAAAGAACATGAAAGAACTTAGGCTTTCAATATGTGCCAACATCCTTCCATGTTCCTTGCAGGAAGCGGCACGCGCAACTTCGTCGACTATGCCTCCAGATTCTTGGAGTGAAAGCCAGAGAGTGACTGTGTATGACTGTGTTGTTTCATGTTGTGTGGACATGTATAGAATTCCGAGTGCGCCTCAAGCAGCCTGAAACCATCTGTAACCTAGCAGCTATAGCAAGTTGAAGGATCATCCCTTGCCCTTCTTGGTGCGAAAAGCTTTTGGCACGTCTGCTGCGAACCGGACGAGTCAGAGGAGGCGTTCTGTGCTGAAGGATGTTAGGAAGCTTGGCCAAGCGAGACCATGCTTCCACATTGAGGCATCCATGAGAAGAGTCACGTCAAATGGCTGTCTAAAAACTAGGGGAACACCACCAAATGGGCATTCTAAGAATGACAATGATGCTAAACCATGGGATTTTTAGGGTGCAAATGGGTGCACTATGTTCAGCACTGATGCCCATGCAAGCATAGACTGTAGAGCCAGCGCGCAAGCTCAGCATGTTGTGCTCAGGAGAATGACTGTCTCCAACATTCCTTTATCACCCACAGCAGCTCCTGCAGGAGTGAGAAACAGAATGAATTCCTGGCACCTGGTGCAACTCCAGTTTAGTTTTGGCACTGTGCCAACCATTGTCTGAAAAAAGCACTGATCCCGGTAACAAGATCTTCCCAGGTGGCTTTTCATGGCTTTTCCATCGTGGATACGTTGGGAAGTGAAGTGAAGCTAGGCGAGCTGTATCGAGTTGTGATTGGCAGGAGAAGATCCACTCCCTGCAGTCACAGCTCCACCTGAGACAGAGCTTCCGAAGCTGGAGACACCTCCGCAGGCCAAGAACAAAAAGCGCTTGGATGAACCCCGGCTCGCACTTTATGGCCATAAATCATCATAAATCCGCATGTATATGTATATACATGTCCTGTAAATTATTGTGGAAATGGGTATGTATATGACTGTATGTATATATATATATATATGTGTGTGTGTGTGCATATGTATGTGTATATGTATGTGTATATGTATATGTATATGTGTATGTGTATGTGTATATGTATGGTATGTGATGTATGGTATGTGATGTATGGTGATGTGATGTGATGTGATGTTACAATGTAATGTAATGTATATGTATGTACGTGTGTGCGTGTATGCGTGTGCACCGGTGTTTGGGAATCTCCTCGCATCACTTGAGATATGCAGATGGTGTTTTATCCAGATAGACATGCCAAGGATGCTACTGTAAGGTCAAGGTTGATGTTGTTTCTTCATGTTGTCTGCACATGTCTGCACTGAGGACTCACTATCGCGGTCGAAGCGCAGTGCCGAGGACATGCGAAAGCAGCACAATAAGAAAAACATTCAGAGAGACGATAGAGACGAGATAAAGCGCCACTTTGCACGGGCGGGGCACAGTTCGTTTTCAGAGGCAATCTTTGCTGTTTCATGTTTTTAACGTGTTTGAACATGATTCGACAAGGACCGGGACGTTTTCAAACAGTACTTGCGGGATAGAGAGATGGCTCGTGTAGCCCATCTTCTTTCTCTCAGCAGCCTCCCAAGCTGATTGTAGAAGATTGATGTGACTTGTTGCTTACTGTTTCAATGACTACACGCTTGAATGGCGCGTGGACTGAGGTGATGATTGGGAGATGCAAACCCGGAGAAAACTCGAAGAGGTTCACCGGTGTCTTGGCAGCATGCTGGCAAGAAATCTGTTTGACTCAAGTGCAACCCAGCTCCGCGCCAGGCATTGTGTTCACAATTGTCGAAACCAAAAGAAAGATAAGAAAGAATCCCCAGTATATCCTTTTTCGCCCAGTGCCAATTCTCGTTTGGCTGCGGCGATCCGCGGCGATCCGCGGCCTGCGCATTGCGGCCGTTTGGTCCAACTTGATGTCGAGGCAGGCAAAGTTCGAGTTGGAGCTGACAAACGTTGACGAGCTCAAAGAGAAGCGCTACAGTAGACTTGGACACAAGGCAGGGCATGGATGGACAAAATGCAGGCGCATGACATTCCCGGATTCGCTGCAAGATACTGGAACATGCAGCTGATGAACAGTCCACGAAGCACAAGTGATTGCGTAGATGCTTGATGAATCTTGATGACGCCTGTCCAGCGTACAGATCGTACAGGTTTACATGCACCAAATGAAGACCATGAACAAATCTTGGAGTGACCCGAACATCAGCCATGGCCTCAACAGGACACCTGAGCTGAGCCATGCTGAGCCACAAGGATTCCTTTGCCTAGATTGCACCAAGCTGATCCAAGCTGTAGGTCGAGAAGCCAAGAAGGACAAGACCGCACCTGAGATTTTCCACTTGAAGAAGTTGAGTCGGAAAATATATGTGAAGCCACCAACGGTGTTAGCACCGGCACCTGCTCCGCCACCAAAGCCCAAGGCAGGGAACGTGGGAAACCGCAGCAGACCAGACGGATCTATGCCGGGTGAACGAATGAAACACGCATTTCTACGTTTGAGATTCCACATGTTCCACTTTCTTCGTTCGACGTTCATGCCTCGTAATATCTCGTAATTAAGTGCCTCTTGCTCCCAGTGCGCCCGTTTCAGGTAGACCAAGCGCTAGCAGGTTCCATGAAGGCTTTGAGAGCAGAGGAGCATCAGTGAGACTTTCTGAAGAAGCATGAGAACGTTAAAAAGCCATGAAGTTGTCAAGGTTTATATACCATATTGCGGTGTGAAGTCGATCCAAGCTATGTATGAATAGACCTGTTTGCCAGATCCTTTGCCAACTGTATCCGATTCGCGTCTCACTTCTTGGTGCATCCGCACAGTCCAAGCAGCAGAAGCTGCCAAAGTGACCAAATAGTTTTCCAAGAAAATCAGCAAAAGCATGACCCAAAGGAAAGTAACCACCCAAAACTTCAAGGCAACGCTGCAAGAACAGCACTGCAATTTAGTTTTCCAAACTGTAGGCAGGCGTGAACAAACACACCAAAACCAGCAGATATCATCAGTGTGTGGGCAACGGTCATGCGGAAGGTGTAAAGGCTGTGGAAACGTGGAGCTCACCTTGTTCAGACCAGCTGCAAAGCAGGCCTTAGGTCTGTGAGGATTGCTCGGCCAGGGACTTCTTGGAATTCTGTCAATAAAATCTCTGCAGCTTGCGTGTCCCCATATGCTGCTATGCCTGCTGATTTCAGGGCACTGGCCAAAAGACACGCTGCGAGGACCAAACCCTTGCTATGATTGATTTTGCACACCCTATGGGCTCAGCATTGACCCAAGCGGCATCAGAAGATGACAACTGCTCAACAGCTTAGCGACAGCACCACCTAAGCATACCTAAAGGGAGGGATCAGGATAGCTGCGCGATGCCACCACACACAGTTGGGAACAAACCTCATGATTCCAAAGGATTCTGATGCAGTTCTGCAGTTCTGTACAATCTTAATGCTGTCAAAGATCTATTGCCGCTGTGGGGTGTGCATCCGAAGCCATTTTCGTATGGATGAAGTGAGGGCCTTAGCCGAGATTTGAATAGATTTTATTGATTCGTGCTGAGGTTTTGATTGGGACAGCTTGTTCTGAGATGTTCTGAGAGGCAGCATTGCCTCCCAGGCCATGCGGAAGTCTATGAAAGCCAACTCTGTGAGTTTCCACAGGCCGCTGACGCGTGCGACGAACATGATTAGACCGCACCATCTGGAAATATCTGGAAATAATTGGAATGTTTCCTGGAAGTAGTGATGCATAGCTGCTATAGCTTCCTTTCTGAAAATCCTCCACACATCAGGGCATATGTCATTGTCCTTTGAATTCCTTTGATAAGTTTTAAAGATATTGGTATCGTTTAACTGTGCCAAACCTTGCTTCGGGAGCTCGGCTGCCAGCAGGACGCATGGCTAGAGTTCCAGTATGCTTTCAGCTACCTGGACGGCTCGGACGACCGGCAACAGCACCAAGGCGTGGAAACAGTGGATAAGACATGACAAGACCAAGACGCCAGCACTTGGCCTTGCTTTGAGTGATCTTTTTGTTTCAAAAGGTGAAGATCCATGATGATCATGATGTCTCAGCGTGTTCCGACACAAAGATAATCAAAGATATATGAAGCAATACGAAGCGTTTAGTCATGTCATTTCATGTAATTTTGGATACTGATTAGTGTGGCCCCCCCAACAATTTTACGATACTCAATAAATCGACATTTTAAATGCTCCCCCCACAATCTTTAGGATAATAGTCAACTCAAGTAAGGATTTCAATTGACATCAATCTACTTTCAATTGATTTTCCTTTTAAATCCCAAAAAACATGGCCCCAAAAGTTTTTGTGCACAATAGGGTACCATCGAAACAATTACATTATTGAGGATCTGGGTCACGTGCTGCTTTTTAAAAACGGGTTTAATAAAGCATCTAATTATTTGGAAAACCTTGCATTTTCAAGGCTTTAACATGGATATGGCTTTCTAAAGTAAATGGACCAGCTTTACCCAAAGAAAGGTGTATAAAGGTGGATAAAGATCCTCCTGAACAAATTGGATCTGAGAAAAAACTTCTCACAATAGAGGCCCACCACCCCATTCACAAAATACTCAATTATTTTTGAAAATTGTCTCACAATAGAGTCCCAGGACACTAATCGGTATACTACATTAAAACAAGTGTGCGTGTGTGTGTGTGTGTGTTCGCCTTTGTGTTCATGACAATGTGGAGTTCTATGCAGGACTGACCTGCAGCAAGCAGCATCCTGGCTTCGGCAAGCTGAGATTGACCTACAGGCCATGTTTAAGATGGCCTCGAATTCCGAAGGGCCTTTCCCTTGTCATGCTATGACTGCTGCGAGCTTGGCCGCCTTGGCCGCTCAAGTGGTGGATATGGCCTTGAAGTCGGCAATGCTTCGACTGCAGGGCTTGACCCACGAAGAAATTGTAGGGCACCATTTCTCCGTTTTGCATCGACGCCTGCAGCATGCAGCAGTCCGGCATACGAAGGAGGATCTACCGGGAGATGTTTGCGATATGGAACGGCTGAAGAGCATTTACTTAGCCACGCATCCCACACACTCCAGTGCCCACGAAGTCGCGACTCAGCATCAAAGAAATGGGCTTTGTATGAAAGATGCAAAGCGAGCTGGAGTGATAGCACGCCAGATCTTTGACTGGGTGAAGGCATTGTCAGAGAGTCTTCAGGATATTCCAGGGAAAGGCAAAGGCGAAGCCAGAGACACCAAAGTCAGAGAACTTGAGGAAGATGGCATCAGTAGCGGTGGCAGCTCTGGCAGCTATGGACATGATTTTGAGGACGATTCGCCGAACTCTGCTTTGGAAACCAGAGAAATCAAAGAAACCCGAAGAAATCAAAGGATGCCTGTGGAAGTATGGACCGCGTCTGAGCTGAAGGAGGAAGCACTCCCAAAGGTCTCCTTCATGCCTGCGGAGCCAGAGGAGGACAGGTCACGCCAATGCAGTCTCTTTAGATGCATGTCATTGCGGTGGGATATGATTGTATGGCACGCATATGCACACGTGCACCGTGTGAAGGACGTCCAGCCTGAGGAGACAGTCTTGCTCCAGCCCCAGCATGTGCTGTGTAGGCGGTGTCTTGCAAGGGCTTTGACAGAAGACTTCGGCCTCGCTGTATTTTCAGGGAGGTTCGGTCGGTCAGCATCCCACCATATCCCACCCTTCCTTGGTTTCGGCATGTTTCTAGATGCCTTGCTCATGCCCAAGTCACAAAAAAACGCCTCTCTTTGTAGGGGTACTACCGAAGATGTGCTGGACATGTTCGGGGGGTCGGATGGAGCAAGTTGATGTCAATTGAATATACGGAGTGATAAATATGATAAATGATGATATCTAACAGACTAATCGATGTAGAAGAAGGGTTGGCACTTCCAGATGATTCTATTAAGCAGCATCGGCGACAGCAAGGCGTTGTCAGAGTCAGATCGAGTCGGATGGGATGGAAATTCTGCAAATAATATGCAAATGTGACATATGCGCGGCTCTGGCAGGATGGTCTCGAGACAGTGGTGCAGTACACGAATATGGCATGCCGTTTGCGTGCAAAGGGCCTCATGCCTCGAGCAATCAGGAGTGCTGCTGATGTCGAACATGGGAGTCCGTTGGAGATTTTGGAAATCGAATGAAATCGATGACCAATCAGCATCCAATGACACGTTATGTACTTATGTCACCTCTGCAGGATGATGGAGCGTGCGTTGATGATCTCACATCGCTTTGGGCAAGGTCATCCCGCTTTGGCTTTGGCCGCGAGCTTATATATCAGTCATTGTGTGTTTGTGTGCGCGCATGCGCTTACATTACATCTTTGGCCCGATTTCGGATTTTCATGCCCAAACCGCCAGACCGGCTTCTTTCTCAGGAAACTTGCAAAGTGCGCTTGAACTTTGCAGCATACTTATCCGAAAGCTTCCGCAACAGAGAAGCTATCAAAGCTATCAAGGACGGCTCGCAAACTTTTGCAACAGGTTTGAAAAGCACTGCACTCATCTGCAGAACACCCTTGAAAGTGTTGAATCATTTCAAATCCAATCAAGTGCCCAACAGATCCACATATATAGCCGGAAGGGGATGCAGCTTGTCAGGATTGAGCTCAGTCCAGCCAGCATTCAGAATTTGTGATGTGCCAGTTCCTCTCCGTTTTCTTTCCACCTGTCTCTTTTGTCTTGCACAACTGTTTGAAGCTGCTCACACCTGCCTCTGGCAAGCCTGTCCCGGTGCAATGATTTTCACTCCTGTGCACATATATAACGCATTGACAGATGCCGGTCGGAATGTAGAAACATAACATCAATGAGAACATGCATACCATGGCTCTTGGAAAAGCCATTCCCGTCACTTCCTTCTTGGACCCGCAAAAGAAGGCGAGGCCAAGACGAAACCAGAAATGTAATCACTTATGGTATATTATATATATATAATTATATATTATATATATATACACGCGCAACGCCTGGGCTTTGCCCAGGCGTTGCAGCGTAGAGGGTCCCCATTGCCAATCAAATGTTGTTGCAACTCTGCATTCCATTGAGAAGATCAACAAAGGTATTAGGGAATACTAAAATCCCACCCCCGTTAAACTCTACATTCAATTGGGCAGATCAGCAAAGGCAGTAGGGAATATTGAAATCCCAACCCCGTTTAACTTTACATTCAATTGCGAAGATCAACAAAGGTATTAGGGAATATTAAAGTCCCACCCCCGTTAAACTTGACATTCATTGAGGATCTTCAGTAATGGTTTAATTATCCCACCCCCGTTAAACTTTACATTCATTGAAGATCTTCAATAAGGGCTTAATTCTCCCACCCCAGTTAAACTTCTACTGCTACATTCATTGAAGATCTTCAATAAGGGTTTAATTCTCCCACCCCAGTTAAATTTCTACTACTACATTCATTGAAGATCTTCAATAAGGGTTTAATTCTCCCACCCCAGTTAAACTTCTACATTCATTGAAGATCTTCAATAAGGGTTTGATGATGATGATGATGATGATGATGATGATGATTATGATGATGATGCTTTGTCTGTCGTGGTTGCGGTTCCGGGCAATGCCCAGGCATTAGCCGTATATATAATATATTTATCTACATTATATATACTATATTATACTATATTTTATTATATAATTATTATTTTTTATCATATGCTATATATATTATACTATATTATTATATTATATAGATTAGATTAGATTTTGCTATATTATAGCTCGCTATATTATATTTTACTATTTTTTAATATTAATAATTATATTCTTTTTGTATCATATGATATATGATCATATATACTTATTCACCTATTCATTTATTTGTTTATTTATTGAATTATTTATGCGTGTGTGTCATCATTTTTTGATATATATATATATATATATTGTATCTGATAGTTGAAAATGCATCCTCACGCCGATTTTGGACATATTGTAGCCAGTGATATTGTCTAGGGCGGTGCCCTGGCTGTAACATGCACAATGTCATCATATGTCATCGCCTGAGCCACTTGGCCAGGAGGCGCAAGAAAGCTTGGGACGGCTGGTGCAGTGGGCCGCTCAGTGCCCAGAAGAGTCAGCTGCGCAGGCCAGAAAGGTTTGACCGACGGTGACTGTAGTGACACACGAAGTGGCACATTTCCAGTGGAGCCTGCAATAAAGCTCACATTCCATGCCTTGATGTGAGTGTCCAATCATTTCCAGACACTATCATACACTTTCCATTTCAATTTTCCACGTATTTCGGCTTGATTCTCGAGATGAGAGGCTTTGGGCCGGGAAGCTTGCAATTTGCGTTGTTGCGCTCTGGTTGCAGAGGCGACTCCGATATAGCAAAGTAAAGCATAGTAAAGCCATGCAAATATTGTGCGATTCGTTCTGGACATGTGTTGCGCACCGACTAGAACCATATAACTTGCCACATATTGCCACAGTTCGTAAAGTGAGGCCATGGCATTGGATCTCTTGGAAGATGGGAAACCGCCACCGGAAGAGATCTCTGAGGAACTCAAGGCAAGACTGAAGTCAAGCTATGTCAAGCTGCTCGCGTTGGCTGCATTTGGCTGACCTAAAACCACTCTGATTCAGATTTCAGCCGCAAACATGTCCACACCAGATTTCTGCTGGAATATATTATGAATTGAACACATTTGAAAACATATGGCTCCTGGCCATTCCTGTCCCGGATATTCTTTGGCGCCACTGCTTGAGGATGTCGGCCTGAAGCGCACACTGTATCAATTATATTACTCTATGTCTATATCACATATCACCTTCTACCACCCTTTCATCCTAGTATGTTTGCTGATCATTTAGCGATCTCTACTTTGGAGATCCTTAAAGAGGTTTCAAGAGGATGGTCTGCCTGTACACGGTCGTTAAAATACGTGGTCAGGAAATGGCACGCGTGACCATTTCCAGTATGCCAGCCGATTCTTGGCAGCATGCTGCATAAGTAAGTTCTTGTCCGCTTATGTACGCTCTAGTTTTATCGTTGGCTCCTGACAACCCCCAAGTCATGCAAAATGGGGACAGCAGTCGTTTTATGTCGTGCTTATTGTTATCTTTATGATCTTTATGTGTGATGAGATGTGAGTGATTTCGTGAGGATCATCCGTTGCGGTCTCTGGTGCGCAGAGCACTGGGCAGCCACACAGCTCGCCCCACCGGCCAGAAGAAAAAGCTTCCGAGACTTAGCTAAACCTTGTTTTTCAACGGCTTTATAAACGCTAAAACTGTTAAACTTCACTAAACTTCCTCATTGCCCTACTTATATAGCCCTACTTCAACTGCCACTGAGATTACTGAGGAAGAAATCTGTTTCGAACCTCATTCTGAAACTAGCTGGAGCCCAAAAAGGAGGAGCGATACTAATGATTAGTGCCAGCTTGTTCAGCTCTATCATGCTTCAAAAATGCGTCAAGTCAAGGGTATGGTATATGGTCCGGAAGGGCCTCTAACAGTCCAGAGTTCAGACTCACTGAACGTGTAAATGTGCAGCAATGTTCCATTTTGAGTTATTTCTTGTGTGACGACTGCCAAGTTATCTTAGTCCGTTTTTGTTGGTTCCTTGCGCAGCCTTGCGCCTGTTGTTGCTGACAGATTCTGACGGAAGAAGAAGTCATGGTAAGTTTATATAAGTAGATGGAGAGTAAGCTGCACAACAAAGGTGAGATAAGGTGAGGAGGAATGAGGAGGAATGAGGAGGAATGAGGAGGAATGAGGAGTGTGGAAAAATGGTGATGCCACCATCCGCTTTGGGACAGGAGAAGGGCCATTCGCAGCGCCTGAGCCTGAACCAGATGTGCCGACGCCAGAGACACCAGTGACGCCAGTGGCCAAGCAGTTGAAGTACGCGGAGCCCTGGCGCAAGATGAAGAGGATACATGATTCATACATTTTATAATTGTATGATATGGTACTGTAATCTTTGAAATGCAATGAAATGAATACAACGTATACAAACACATGATTCTAAATAGCTTCAAATGGATTAGATTAGTACCTATATAATTAAGTGTCAATAGATTTGATAGATATGCAAATATACCGACAGATCAAAGGCTTAAAATAAAGCTTTAAAGGTTAGTGGGGCGCCAAACTAGTTTGACTTTGTGGGACTGCTGAGGAGACACCCTCCCGACACAAGCCTGGAGCCGAGGACCCGACATGATCCACCATGGTACACCAAACAAGCACTGTCAGACTGCTTCGAGTAACATATCGTACTATTGGTTTTATATGTTTTTTGTTTTTTTTTGAGGTGTTCCAGGTGTTCCATATTTGTTGCTGACACACATTGGAAACATTGGAAAGCTGATGACCTTCCTTCGAAACAAGAATGACAAACAAAGTTGGTTCCCCAACGCTTTCATACTGAGTCATATGAGTCATGTTGTTTCTGGATGTTTCTGGCACTTTCTCTTGAAGACGATCGTTTGTAGCTGCGCGCCTTTTTTGTTGAGGAACAGGATGTGTTCAAGCAGTATTTGCGAGATTTGGAGCTGGCCCGTGTTGCTCATCTCCTTTCTCTCAGCCATTTAGCCGCACATAGCCACATAGCTTATCATAGCTTGATACTTTTGGTGGCGAGTTATTGTGCTTGGATACTTCACTGGTTCGCGTTTCCCCGTTCCATCCTTTTCGCGAAGGCGATGATTGGGAGATGCAAGCCCGGAAGAAGCTTGACAACTGCCGCCGGTGTCTTGTATAGCAATATGGCCAGCACAGAACAAGACATTGCTTCCTGGTTTCATTTTGTCGGTTGCATTTTCTCATGCTTTGCCAAAATCAAAGTCAACACTTATTTCCGGTCAAGGAAAGCCAGATTTGAGCTGGAACTGGTTGACCTGGAGCTAAAAGAGAAGCGATACTCCCACCAGGGCCATAAGGTCCGGACCCCACAATGTCCAAGCGTAGAGTCATCCAATTTTCCAGTGGAGACTCCTAGCAAGTTGGCAATTGAAGATTGTTTGCAGATGACACGGCAGGTCTTTATGCAGCAATTGCAGAAGATGAACAAATCAGCCAGTGATCCAAACATTCGACGACGCCTCAGTATCTAATTATGATTAGGAGGAAAGGCTTGCTGTGTCACATAAAATTCTGAGAAAGTCGGTGTCCACATGGTATCAAGATGATTCAAGATATGTCAAGATATGTCAAGATGTGCCAATGCAAGTGAAGCCCGCTGCAGGTCGCGCAGCAAGAAAGGATAAGACAGCCCCTGAGACTTTCCACTTGAAGAAGCTCAGCCGAAAGATCAAGATCTATGATATCTATGCAAAGCCAGTGCCAGCAACGTCACCGAAATCCAAGGCTCAACCTTGAGGGAAGGGGAAGAACGGTGGATCAAGAATGGTAGATTCTGGCAGGTCAAGAAAGGGAGTTTTGTTCTGGCTTCTACTTCCCAGTTAGCAGCTGTGCGGCTCCGCGCCTCAAGCACCTTGTCAAATTTGCTAAGCATTCCCTTCGTTTTGTTTGCTTCCCCGGCCCCAGGTGGATCAATAGCCTGGGAACATATATAAAGATGGTGCGGGCAGAGCTGGTTCTGCGACCAGTGGAGGAAAGCAGTGTGCAGCATTTGCGATGGCGTCCTATAGCGATCGCGTCGAATTCGCTTTGCTCTTATCTATGTCCTTCTTGTCTAATAGTTTCTTTTTCTTTTTCCTTTCTTGTCTCTTTTCCCCACCTTGCAGATGAAGGTTGCTAGATTTTATGTCCGCTCTACTCACTCTACTCTACTCCTCCCTTTCGCCCTTTCGTCCTTCCGTCCTTCGTCCTTCCATCCTTCGTCCTTTCGGCTGCTGATAAGCTTGACAAATTTTGAGAGACCGGACGATCGTGCTCGACCGCAGAATAGTTCTTGTGACAGGTAACAATTCAAAGACACTGTCATGTCACTAAATCACGTTTCCTGTAGCTTGGCCTCAGAGTCAGCGCAATCCTCCCTGCACATCGCAGACTGCCCAAGCAGCAGACGCTGCCAAAGAGGGGCGATCAGGCTGCAAAGCCTGCTGACAATGGTTTGAAGACCCTTGGAATCCCTGCCATTTGCCGGAGCGCTAGTGCAAATTGTACAGAAAGGGACCAGTCAACCACAAAGTTCAGGCCTGAGGTCTGAAGCAGCGCAAAAGGGATGGGATGGGAGGGCAGCACGCGATGAACGATTATTTTTCAAGAAGCCCCGTGGTACCATGCCAGATTAAAAGTGAGAAGACCAAATTTGGAATGGAAACCACGCATGCAACTCACTGGCATAGCGTGGCTACATCGCTGTGGTTTTGGCTCAGCATCCTGCTCTGCGATGCTGGCCTTACCAATAGCCATCAGTTGGCAGTAGCCCCAGAGCACCTGCAGTTTTGTGAGACGGTGGCCATAGTAGCCAATAGTCTCAGCAGCCGAGTGATGGCGACTGAGGCGTGTAGAAATTTGCAGCTGAAGGGGCCCACAGACCCAGGGGCAGCCTTGAGAAGTCAGCGTATGTAGACCCTGTCAACCTGTGCCAACACTTTCCAATCCTTTCTGTGCTGCAGATCGTTGCAGATTTGTGTTGCATCATGTATTTTGATGTATTTTGCACTGATAAATCCAAGGCCCCTTTGGGCCTTGAGGCTGCAGTTGTCGAAGGTGTGCTAAGGGCATGGGCTGGTGTTCAAATTGAGTGTCAGAAACCATGCGTCGAATAAAATTACACTTGAACTTGAAGGCAAAGTGATGTTCCCCTTGTAGATCGGGACTTGCCCTTGCCTCTGGTGGTTTTCCAAAGATATCCAACGGAGGGGCACTTGAAAATGTATCCACATACAGTATATTCAAAGGAAGTTTAGAAGTCAAACTTCCGACATCATGGACAGATGAAAGTTAGAGGTGGAGCAGAAGAATAGAGAAGAGAAGAGAAGAAGAGAGAAGATCAGAGAAGAGAAAGTCTCAGAAGAAAGAAGATCCAGGCGCGCGAAAAGGTAGGAAAGTCGCGAAACACTGTGTTTTTCCAATGATTTGTGGCTCCGGATGGTCGAAAAGTAGGCTCGCTAAAGCGGCAGGTGCGGAGCCATCTGGGCAGATGAGAGATGAACAATTGCATGCGGTTGTCCGTCCCGAAGCACTTTTCGAAGTCGAAAGTCTTAAAAACTGAGGGTCTTGGACCACTTTTCGAAGTTGAGATGTTGAAAAAGTGCACGCTGTTGCGGCGCCAAGCACATGCCGAAGTCGGAATGCTAAAACCACCACATGCTCGCGCCACTTTTGGATGTTGAAGCGCTCGTTTTGTGTGGCAAGCGCAAGGGATTCTGCACCCTGCCACAAGTGAGCAAAGCGTGAAAGTTTAGTGGCATTTCCAAAAACGATGGCAGGCGTGGAACATTTGAAGAGGATCCGCAAAGATGCATTTCGCGTGGCAGGCGCGATGCAAGAAACATTTTCATCAGAGATGTTAGGAGGCCAGGGTGCTGATTTCCTGAGAAGGGTTGCATTTTGGAGCATCAGATCGTCAGGTTTGCGAAGATGATTTTGCGTGACAGGCGCAACACTTCCCATGACTTGGCATCACTTTCTCGTGGCGGCGCAGTACCTATGAGAGATGGGATGGAAAAATCGCAAAAAACATTGGCACGAGGGTGTCAGCTCAGCGCTCAACTTTACATTTTTCAGAATTGCTTCGTGTTTGATGCTGTCAAGTTGAAAAATTGAGGGAGTCCCGCACACTAGCTTCGTTTTTGACGTTGTCAAGTTCAAAAATCGGGGAAGTCTCACAGAATATCTATATCTATATCTATATATATATATACATATAAAAATATATTTAGATAGCGAGAGAGATAGATCGATAGATCGATAGATCAATAATGTCAACATCGGATTAATAACCCCCCCCCAAACATTAAAGGAGTCACAATAAAGTTAGGGCCAAACATTCAACTATCGTAAAAAATCACCTATGTATTCACGAATGAATTGCCTAATTGAAAACGAATACATAAAGGGAACTT
>Ga0126342_10009383_pt1 | contig 17538 bp, 11 predicted proteins | sample Cyp1metagenome_FD_92528 | JGI IMG/M metagenome (GOLD analysis project Ga0126342, IMG submission 92528) | Coral microbial communities from Lord Howe Island, Old Settlement Bay, Australia - Cyphastrea 1 metagenome | ecosystem: Host-associated > Invertebrates > Cnidaria > Coral ... | reverse complement strand
GCTGCATACCTCTTCCTCCTATATATACTGTATATTAATCACACCCCTTCCTCCTAGTATAGCGGTATAACCCCTTCCTCCTATATATACTGTATATTAATCACACCCCTTCCTCCTAGTATACACCCCAGAAAGCCATGCTCTCGTAGGGCTCCTCGAACTCGGAAGAGACATTCTCCAGCGCCAACTGAGCCTGGGTGAGGTTTCAGCCACCCCATTAAATGTATATATATATATATTTATATGAATATCATCTCAAATTAAAATAGGGTTGAAGAAAACATGGCTGAAACCATGAACTAGGAGCCAAATTCCTGCCCGTTGCCACAGCCTTGGCCAACTCTTTGTTTGTGATTTTTGCGGTGATGGTCGCCTGGTTCTACTTGTCCAAGGCCGGCCGTCCCAAAGCCAGGGCTTTTTCTGTGTGCCGTGGGTGCTGAAGCATCCGTAGACCCGCAGGCGAGGACGGCAACCAAAAAAAGGGATCTTTTCGCCTGGTGGTTGGGCCAAAGAACCAATGCTGGTCAATTTGGTCTTCGAATATGCCCTTTTTCTAGAGGGAAACATAAAGAACCGCAGAAAAACCAAGGGTCGTTTGATCCATCGGCAACAGCACCAAAATCGCTTTTCAGCACATCCTTCAACTCATCCATGGACAAAACGACGAGGCACAGCCATGGCGCAATGGCGCGAGGGTGGGGCCGAAATCAGGAGGACCCCCCAAGTCTTATTGACAATGAGTTGATGTAAGATACTCAAAATATCTCAAACATTATATTTTTGAAATATTCTGCAAACCTGATGTGGACGTGATTTCCAACATCTTCTGTTTTGTGCATCAAGCCCAATGACTTGAGCCATACCCACGGACGGCGGTGCCCCGTGAACAACCCTCAAACCACCAAGAACATCTCGCGTGAAGAAAGCGAGCTGGGTGCTGAGCGCAAACCACCCCCAATCATTACTAAAGATGTTTGGTGAGCCATGAGGTTCTCGCCCAGATCCATTTTCTAGCTACGCATATATTTGCGTGTATGTAAATATATATATATACATATTGTTAAACATAAATAATACATATATAATATAGTATAGTATAGTATAATATAATATAATACAATATAATATAATCTAATATAATATATTAAAATAAAATATATAATAATATAACATAATGTAATATAATATAATATAATACAATGTAATATAATATAATATAATATAAGATCATATAATATAAGATAATATAATAAAACATAATATAACATAATCAAATTTAATATAATATGATATAATGCAATATAATATAATATGATATAATAAAATATAACAGAATAAACTATATAATAATATAATATAAAATAAAATAATATAAGATATTATAATATAATGAAATATATTATATTAAAATATAATAAAATATAATATATAATAATAAAATATAATATAATATAATATAGTATTAAATTATATATTATATAATATTCTGTTATATATTAAATAATAAAATAAATTATATATATATGTATGTTTATTAGACATTGTAATATATATATATATATTTACATTTAGACGCACTACTTGCACGTAACGTACATGTCACTTAGATGCACTTCATGATTATGTATATACAGTATATATTGATGGACAATTGTATATATGCATATACACATATTTACGTGTAAATGCACGTGCATTTTATCTCTATGTTCGTATATAGCAACATGTGTACAATGTTTGATCATTTTGGGCAAGCCCATATACCTTTGATATCATTGAATACACTGAAATCTTATTCCCATTTTGGCCTTCACTCCCTATGGATACAGTACCTGGTTGGTCCGTATCAAAATGTACTGGGCCGTATCCACTTCTACACTTGGCCCTTGGCCTTGGATGATTCGTATAACTATCATTCACAGTATTCCATTAATGGTATGGGCTGATAATATGGGCATGCCTGGGAATTCAAAAGAATCATGGCTGATAAATGAGAATAATCAGAGTGCCAGCTATCAGTTGAATAACTCAAATTATTCATACTGACTAATATTTCATCTTATGCCTTTTTTCATGGGGAAAAACTAATCATGTAGTATGCTATCCAGCTAGCTGAAGAATGGGAATTCACCATGTTGCAATGAAATGGCGACTGTTACGAAATCCTGCACCAAACGGATGGTTGAAAGCCTATGAAGCATGGGATTCTTATGGATTCTTACCACTTACCAGGCGCAGGATTCACCTCCAGGCCGGAGGCTGTTGCAATCCACTGCGGCCGTGGCCTGGCCGGAGGCGCTTTCTCCGTTTCAGCAGTCGTGGAGGTTTCCAAAAACCAGCTATTGGGGTACCCCAAATTTTAGGAAAGCTCCATGTTGATGTTTTAGCAATGTCTTGAGTTTGGACTAGGAAACTGAGTGAAAATTTCTAAAGATGAGAGTGTAAGTAGCAAAACAACTTGTTATAACAAACTAAAAAAATCATCTCCATTACTGGAAAACATGGGGTAAACATAACCAGCAAAATCTGTACTCCTCAGGTTTGACGTTGATTGACGCATAAAAATGTCGATCACGAATTGTTGTCTCATGAAATTTGAGGTATCCAGCTGCAGATTCCAAATGCTAGCATATCTGGCACATTTTTGTGCAACTTACTATGTATATATACTGTATATATATATATATATATGTATATATGTTATCATATACCAAACAAAAACAGAAATGGTTGTTTTCCCCAGTTCTACATTACATGGGATAACTTACCATTTCTGTTGGGTAAATCCATGCAAATCCTAATATTTTTCTTGCAGTTGGGTACCCCAACGACTTGAAACAAAACCAAATGGGCCCCAAATAGGGTACATCCTTAAAATCCACCACCATGTTCCCCACTTTAAATGGCAACAGCTTCAAACCGTACTTGCTTGGTGCTTGACCCAGGACTGGTGCTCCAGCCAGGTTTCGTTCAGCCTAGTTATGACTGGACAATTAATCCCACCGAAACACTAACTGAGGTGAACCACTAAGTCACTAGGTACATGTTGTGCTTTCCAATCGCCTATGTGGAAAATTTTGCCAAGTTTCCAGTGGATAATATACATCCTGCTGAAATCACACATGTTCATTGCTTCGAATAATTACAGTTGCTCGAAAACTATTATTTTACAAAAAAAAATGGTTCCATGTTACACCCATGTTAAAATCCATGAGCGGGATAAGTGCTAGGTAGGTGCCATGTTGGTGCTGGTGATTTAGACATTTTCGGACACATTCTGGCTGCTTGTCATACTAACGTAGAACCCCACAAGCTGCCATTGAGTGCTCATCCAAAAGTTCCATGTTAGCCATGGCGGCTGACGCGGGGAATTCGGAACCATCGTGCCCTTTATGATGATTGATGGATGCAAGATGCTACATAATAACTCTTTTTGACTCAATGAGTCATTTTGTCCAAGATGAATTCCAAAGCACAAATTCTGAAGGCAACTTTAAACACATACAGTACATGTCACGAAACACACACAAAACATATCCTAAACACATCTTAAAAACACATCGAAAACACAGTCGAAACATAAAGAGCAAACAAAACCATATATTCAAAGTATATATAATTTTCAATTTTTACCAGTCGTACCGCACAAAGCGGCAGCGGAAGTTTCAAAAAGAGGAAACCTACAGGAGAGGTTGGTTGCTGTGAATCACGAATGGCAGAGCAAATCCACTGATGGACCGAAAGGTGGTTGGAGTGTTTTTTTTTGAAGTGGCTGCAATGGTTGCAATGGCCACCTCACCCACAACTGCTGGATGTAGTGTGGTGTAGCGCAGTTGTAGTTGTAGTTGTGTTGTAGTGTAGCGGAGTTGTAGTTGTAATGTAGTGTAATTAGTGTAGTGCAGCTGCATTTGCAGTTGCAGTTGCAGTTGTTGTGTGGTGTAATTAGTGTAGTGTAGTGTAGCGTAGCGTAGCGTTGTGTATTCACCATTTTTCTTGGTTACATAAATCATGGTTGACTCAGCTGTCCATATTCCTAATAGTTCAACTGGTTTTTCCTGGGGATTCTACCAAGATTTTTCTTGGTTGAATCAAGTTGAATCCCCAATTTTTTTCCAACAGCTTCGGCCTCATCGTCCTGTGGCTGCAGAATCTGCACATTCTTGGCGATGGCGATGGCCGTTTTCAGGTAGTCCCCTGTAATCATCACCTGCACCGGAGATCGGAGACGGCGCGGCCATCGATTTTCATAGGGAAAAGATGGGAAAATCCGTGTGGGGAATGAAAATCGGTGTGGCTAATATATGGTAATATGGTGAAATAGTATGACTTATGGTAACCGAATAGGGATTTTAGCCATTACCATTCCAATAGTAATTGGTAATATATGGTAATATGGTCATATACTAATAGTAATCAAATAGGATTAAACAGCATTAGTATGATTTTATGACCGTAGCTCAAATGGCCATGTAGTTATATGTACATATATCTACCATTTCTATGGCAAGGTGAAGGGGGAACATGATGACTTAAATGAGCGGCGAGCCAAGGCGACGTTTTACCCATGAACATTGGGGGAATCATGTGGGGGTTATTCGGACTCATCATACGGTAATGACTAACAGTTTGAAAAATAAGGGATTCCTAAATGAGTCCGAAAAGTGGGGATTGTATAAGGATTTTGTATACCTTCGGTATCATCAAATGAAGTGGGGATTGTATAAGGATTTTGATACCCTCTGGTAATGACTAACAGTTTGCGACATAGAAAATGGCCCAGTCGAAATAATGGGATTACCCATTAAAAATGGTGATTTTCCATAGTTATGTTAGTTTACCAGAGGGTATATTATGATGATCATCATCTTATGATGTTGGGGAAGGGATTTCATCATGACGTTTACTGTTATTCATAGTGGTAGCTTTGTTTTCATCAGAAAATCACTGCAAACTTGTCCAATGAATGGGGTTTGGAAGACCATGAAGGGAGTAGGGCGTTGCCATGGCACTACTTGGGTCCTCCCACGTATAAGTTGGTTTAGACACCCATCCTCCAACGTATAAGTTGGCCTAGATACATGCAATAATATCCACTATCCACCCTAAATCCTTGTCTAGATGTAGGTTTCCTAAAATAGGGGTACCCCCAAATCATCCATGTCAATAGAATTTGATTTTCCCTTGGAAATCATCCATGTTGAAATACTTCCATTGTAGGAAACCTCCATATTGTAGTCATAAAGCAACTAAGTGCAACTAACCTATCTTGAGGGCCCACATTGTCAAAGTCGCCCCTGCAGAATGTCGCTTTATTGGTGACTCCATCGTGCCAGGCGAGACAAGAGAATTCCCAAAGCTGGAACTAGTTGCAATCATCAGGAATTCAACATGCTACTGCATAAACGCATGGGATACACATGGGGATGGGTCAAAACATGTCAAAACCTAATGTATTACCATATGACTGGCGGAATAAACATCCATTAGCCAGCTACTAAAAATACCATCCAGGTCGGGTTTTGACTCACAGCCACACAGTCCAGCTGCAGGACTTGTGGGTGTCCATGTAGCCCTCAAAAAAAAACCATGCTGCCCATGGAAAAAGTGGCTGCCCGGCAAACTAGGAGGGTTATCCACAACAATATGTAATTTCTAGGACAAAACAAATAAAACCCGATTTTGAAATTAAATCATTTTGAGTCAGAGACAAAGATCCGTCTCACAAGATATCCAAGTCTGTGCACAACGCTCATGACAAGTGGGCTGACCCACTTACCCATACTTCTACTCTGTGAAGCATCAACCAGGCATCAAAAGCTATTTGGAATAGGAACTACACAGTGTCATCTTGGTTACCCTCCGGAAATTTCACACTTTGCTATTCTGGACCATTGATGTGTAGTTGATTTATGTTATAAAACAAAAAAGTTTGCGACATAGAACATGACCCATCTATAGTTTCAGTTTGCGACATTGAACATGACCCATTTATTTAGTTCGTTGATTTACCCATTTCCCAAGTGGCTGGATATTAAAAGTGGGTGGATGGATTAAAACGCCCAAGCGACCACGCGAATGCCAGCGCCACGTGCTGCCAACACGGAATCCTGGCGGTGATTCATCCCATGGAGTTTTATCCCACACATCTAACAGAAACATATGGTGAATAGTTAGTATATACCATGGTTAATGTATGGTTATCATATGGTTAATGATGGTTAATAATAATCTGGTTGGTGGTTTTCACCATCTTGAAAAATATGAGTTCGTCAATTGGGAAGGGGATGACATCCCATATGAAATGGAAAAAAATCCATGGTTCCAGTCACCACCAACCAGTGATTATGAAAACCATTATGAAAACCATAATGAAAACCATCATGAAAACCATCATGAAACCCCATACTAAACCAATGTTCCAAACCACCAACCAGATCATTTTACCCATGGATATAATGATAGTGATGGATAGTAGTAATATATATATATATATTCTGTAATGGATGTTTGAAACCACCAACCAGTAATCATTTTTATATTTTTCGAACTCCCCCAATGGTGTTGTTTTTTTCTACTGGTTAAATCAACATCTATGTTGTTTATTGTATTATGAAGACATTTGGGTTTTGTCTGAAGCTGTTTATTATATAACTGGTTGGTGATTGACCTACCCCTCTGAAAAATGATGTGATATTCCCAATATCCCATTGTGGTTAGTCAAATCCCCATATATCCCCAGTTGGGTTATATTATAACCCATAATTGTTGGCTATACAGCCCATTATCCCATATTATCTCAAACTAATACCATCCCCCTAATATTAAACACCCCCGTTATTGTCCCAAATATGTGTCACGGCAAACTAAACCATGGTTTATGGTTGGGGGGAAGAGACTCTCCCACATTGTCACATGAAATATCCGCATTACATCCCCATTTAAACGATACTTAAACCAGGTTAAGCCACCCATATTTTGCATAATGTGTCCCTATCATTTTTTTCCGTGTAGTAAATCCCCACAATGTATCCCAACGATTGCTGTTTTCATAGATGTTGGTTTAGTAGCAACATTCCACATCATTGGGATTATTCAGGGTTTCATATTATGGGGATGGGATTTTTCAATGGAGCAATTCATACTCGAATCAGAATCCTGGTGAAGTATGCAGTGACTAGAGTCACATATCTGGGTTTATGACTATATTTCACAACCTGAATTGAGACCTCACTTTTTGTCATTCCCGACCTCAGCGCCACCTGAATTGAGGCCAAAAAATGGGATCATTCGTCCTTGACTCCATCGCGGTCTGGATCGATGGAGGCGACGAGGCCCAGCAGTCGCAGGTCCTTGCGCGAAAACCCACGGTTTTTCGTTGGTTGCGGACGTTGCTGTTGGGGGGGATCCAGTGGGGATACTGGGAGAATCCATGAGATAATACAATGGTTAACCATTGTTAATAGTGGTTAATCAGTGCTAATAATGGTTAATAATGATTAATAATGGTTAATACATATTAACTGGTTGGTGGTTTTAAACCCTCTGGTTAATTAACATATTGGAAGATTAGTTTCCATTAAAAATTGGTTATTTTCAGGGTCTATGTTACTTTACCAGAGGGTAATATAATTCTAGTATCTGGTTGGTGGTTGAGCCACCCCTCTGAAAAATGATGGAGTTCCTCAATGGGAAGGATGACATCCCATATATGAAATGGAAAATAAAAGCCATGTCTGAAAAATTCTGAAACCATCAAGCAGTAATTATAGTATATAATGGGACCAAATTATGTGATAATCAAATTATATGATATCAAATAATCATGGGAGAATCATGAGATCATAATAGATAATGGGATCAAATTATGTGATAATAATGGGATAACCACGGGATAGTAATGGGATAATAAAGGCTTCATCCCATGTTGGGAAAATTGGAGATGCATTTGTTGTTCTTGGAAGATTGAGTTTGGGGGATGTGTTCTTAGTTGTTTTGTTCTTTTTCGGGATAGAATTTCAGAATTGTTTTTCCATTGAAGAACAAATTCACATGGCTTCAGAATGGTTTTTCAATAAACATCTGAAGGACAGTCCTACAAACCCATAGTCTGAGATCTGAGGATTTGTGTCTAAATTGGATGAAGGGAGAAATGACGAGGAACTCCTTACGTTTAGTATCTAGATGTATACCTGTACATACATATACATATACATGCAACGTGAAACCACATTAAATTATGTACACACTCACACATTGAACCTTTTGGCTGTGTGATTCTTGGCTTCATATTCATATTCTAGGCGGCTTAACTGGCTATGACGGGAAAAAAAATGACCCTTTTTTCATCAACCAAGCAGCAAGAGACCACATGTTTATGACTGGGTTGACTTGCGGGGTGCACCAACTGCTTACTTTGTAGTTTGTATCTAGTATCTACCTTGGGAATGATGAGTTCGGTGACTTTCTCCATCAAAGGAGGCTCCCAGCTTCAGTATAATACGTCTTGCTGATGGACAATGCATCCTCCAACCAGGAAGATTTCCTCCCACTTTTTCTGCAACCCCATGAATGGAACTAGGACTGGATGGTGGATCTATAGCAACTCAAAAAAAGAATAGAACCTGGCAAAATCCAATCAAAAAAGAAAAGTAAATGAAATGGCTAAACTCTATCCTCTTGGGGGTTTCTATAATCCTGCAATTTACTAGTCATGTACGGGGCCCAGTCAATTGCGGATCAGTTGTAGATCTTGGTGAGAGTCCCTATGGGCTGTGAATCCCCAAGTACTTGGAGTTCTAAGTAACTTGGCTCAGTTCATCCGTTTATAAAAGCTTCAAAACTATTGATAATGATTATTCCTAAGGAATAATCATTATCAATAGTCTTGAAGCTTTGGTCCTATCAGCATGAATCATTGATAGTTAATCATCCTTGTTAATCATGTATACACTTGTATATATATATATATATATATGTATATGTATATATACATATGTATATATATACATATATATATATATATATATTTATATTATATGTATGGGGGGGGTCCTAAATTGGGGCTACCCCATTTATAATTGAAAATCCATGAAAATCCTCTTAAAATGGATGATCTGGAGGTACCCCCGTACCGATCACCCCGCCTGTCGCAGGGCCGAAAACTTCTGATCCGTGGAGATCTCGTCGTCGTGAGTATCGAAGGGAAGTTCCTCCAATCCAAAAAGGATGTGTCCAAAACTTACAGAACAAACCATGGATCTAACCCCCAAATCTAGGGTTTTACATATACATAATATATATATACATATATATATATATATATGTCTAACATATATAATAGAGAACAGTGACAAAATATGTAACATATAACATAGATTGATATGTTTAGGATTTGGTTCGGATATGTTAGGATAGAATCGGATAGAAGTTAGAAATTATGTGGGGAAAAACAGTCGCAAAACTGTGATAATGCATACTTCTCTCATCTCTTTTTGGGTGTTACTAGCAACAGCAACCCCTAAATACATGTTCAAAAACTGGAAAACTGTAAATGATCTATAACATACTGGATGCATTTGTCATAGTGTTTTCATGTTTGTCTTTCGTTTTGGGGACCCTATCGCTTAGAGGAAATGCATCTGCTGGTGTGTCCAGCTGTATCCAACAGAAGTTTCGACCCATCCAAGGTACCCTCTGGTAATGACTAACAGTTTGCTATTGAACATGACCATAGAAATAGTGGATTTTCCCATTGATAGCATGGTGGATCTTTCCATAGCTATGTTAATTTACCAGATGGTATTATGAAAACAACGAATATTCAATCTCCCAAGGAGAAATTGCTGGAACATTTACAGTACTAACCAATCAGAATGGAACCTGACCAAGTGTCCCACGGTCCCATGATTCTAACCACTTGTATAAAAACTTCCACAAAAAAATGCCACCTACCCTCTGGTAAACGTTAACAAAAAACTATGGAAAATCACCATTTTTAATAGGGAAATCCACTATAAATGGCCATTTTCAATAGCTATCTTAGTTTACCAGAGGGTAGTTACAAGATGTTACAAGTTGGTTTATGACCCATCAACTGCACGCACGTATCTCAGATATCTCAGCGATCTACCGGAGACCCCAATTTGATTTGCAAGTATCGTTCACCTATCTGGGCAAACTATAATAATTATTAATAATTCACTTACCTGAAATAAGGCCATTTTGGGATGATTCCTCTTATTAACCATGATCGCAGTGAGGCCGTTATAATCTACCCAGACCTATCATGTGCTTGGAAAACTCAATGTGTAGCTTCTTAGCTCCCCAATTTGCATGGACGGATACCACAGCTACATTTGATATCCCTTCTAACCACCGGATAGTCACCAGAAGCCTATCTGGATTGGGCATATTTTCATTAGATGTCTAAATTCATGAGAAACATATACATATTGATATATATATATATATATAATTATATATATATATTGAAAACGTGTTTATACTGATTCTACTATCATGTTCTTTGTTTGCATTTACCCTCTGGTAATCTCTGGTAAACATACAAAAAACTATGGAAAGATCCACCATGTTTCATGGGAAAATCCACTATTTCAATGGTGATTTTCCATAGTTATGTTCGTCATTACCAGAGGGTACCAATGTTTTAATATCCATGTTTTCCAGCATTCAGAAGACCGGCCCCCCGGCAGCCCTGGCACCTTCATGGGTCGTACAGCCACCGCCAAGACACGCAGGGCCTGGGCAGCAAACTCTTAGTGGTTTACCTATAAAAATTGTGATTTTATGGTGGTTTAATGGGATCTAATGGGATTTCAGATTGGATTTACCCTTCTGGTAATGACTAACAGTTTGCTATTGAAAATGGTTCATTAACAGTTGATTTACCCATTCCAAGTGGTGATTTTCCATAGCTATGTAAACGTTTACCAGAGGGTATACTCCTAGAATGGGGAGATGTTGTGAAAAACTTGTTTTACTCTTCTTTTCTGTCGCATTTTTTGAGGCTCGGCTTGCTTACTATCAGTTTGGATGTTCCTCTTGGAAAGAGGACATAATTACCAGTTTGTTCAAGAGACTTTGGACGACATATAGATGCTTTGTGGTTTCAACATGTTTCAACCCCCTAAAAAACATTATGGGCAGTTGGGGTCATCATGCCAAAATGGGTTGAAGACATATCAATATTGGAAACCTGCAACGTGTTTCACAGTCACTTTGGATTTCTGATCATGCCACTATTCTTGGGAATAAAAGGGACATTACCACGCAGAAGCGCCTAAGCGCGGCTCAGCAGTGGAGAGGGATATCCCTGTCCCACTGCTATTCTGGGGGGTCACAAAGTAGGTTGCCCACCCATTAACCCGTTTTCCATGGTTATCAAGAGGTTATCCAATTATCATTCCCAAATCCCAAATCAAACAATAGCCCATTTTGCAATATCCCTTGTTCCCAAAGACCCATACGGTTTATCACCGTTCCCGCAGTCTGCCAAATTGCAATACAATAGCGTCATGTGGGCCCATCCCCATCTAATACCTAGTGGTACCCCAGTTACTTGATGTTCCTTTAGGCTAACCTGACATAGATAATAGATATGAAAAATCCATGAAAATCAACCATTTGAATTTGTAGACTATATATTTTCCTATGTTCATAGAATTGGATGACGGGAAAATTTACATGAAACCCCTATATTTGATGGTAAAAACCATGGTTTCCTGTAGATTCTCCCTTAAACCAATCCATTTTCCTATGTTAGTTTTTTTTCGGCTACATCCGAATCTTTGTTTGATAACGTTGCGAATCCCATCTCCCGGGAGACCCCGGTGGCCGGCACCTTCATACTGTATTCATCGACGACCTTCAAGACCTCTGCTTTGGCCTTGCTGCAAGAAACCCACATGGGGATTCAATCCAATGATCTTTGGAACCCATAAACTACCCTCTGGTAAACGTTTACATAGCTATGGAAAGATCCACCATTTTTCATGGGAAAATCCACTATTTCAATGGTCATGTTCAATAGCTATGTTAAATAACCAGATGGTAATACAAACGGCTGGTGGTTTTTTTTGGAGAGGATCATTTGCATTTTGAGGATCAATGACTGTGCGCCACAGCCATATGACATCTCATGGGCAAGCCCCTCGTCCTTGAGTTTCTTTGTGGAGCACATCTCAGGGCCTTTCTCTGGGATCTAACTTTTGAAGACATCCTCTGGGTATGTCCCAAAATAACTACTTTGAACATGTGGCGCCATATCATCTCATTCCTGTTGGAGTACAGTACATCTTCCCCACATCTGCTCTTCAATCCTCTTGAAAAACGTTGCTTTTCCACCAAGATGTTCGTGGATGTTCCTTCTCGAATGAACCCTGGCAAAATATTGATATTGCTGAGTTCTTCCTGCATTGCATTCTGATACATCCCACATCCCAGTCGGCATTGACCGACCAAGAACCTCTGGAGATTTTGATCAATGAAAACACCCCCGGGAAGGTAAGCTTATTGGAAATTCCAGCCAGATACATGTTTCTTTAAACACTTTCCCTACCGGGTAGACCCTATCGTTCCACTTGAAAAAAACATCTGGACCAAAGCAAGTGGCCGCATCTGTCATCCTGGGCGGCTGGAAATATAGCCGTGCCAAATGACCATAAGGGATGAACGGGTATATGTTATATAACCATATATTAGCCAATCATGGTTAATCATACTTTTAAGAATATGTTTTACATATATTATATAACGGTATATGATGTGGTACAATCATCGTTGGGGAAGCTGTCTGATGAACCAATGGATTTGGAGGATCAAAAAAATGTGCACAAATATGAATGTCAAAAGAATGGGGCTCAAGAACTCAACCTGTTGGCCCACATCCAAATCATGTTCTCCAACATCAATAGTACCTATCGAATGCGATCGATGTATAAAAATGGTTAGTAAATCATCATGAAGATCAAGGAAAGTCTTGCCACCCTGTTTCACCACAAAAGACGTGACTTAAACAAACAATCATTGGGCATATCCACAACGGTTGCAAGGTGCAACATAACATGTTTGGTGAAGTGACAAATCACCATGAATATAATAGGTAAATCAACAAAGTAAATGGCCATGTTCAATATGTTCAACAGCTATGTTGAATTACCAGAGGGTAGTGTTTTATCATCCCAAGACTCCGAACTGTTCAAAGATCATGTCATCCACATTCCAGATCATTCCATGCTGATCCAACACTGGGTGATACCCTCTGGTAAACACACAAAAAACTATGGAAAATCACCATGTTTAATGGGAAAATCCACTATAAATGGCCATTTTCAATAGCTATGTTAAATTACCAGAGGGTATCCCAAACCATTCCCAAAGCTGTTAAAATCTTGGAGAAAATGATCTTCCAATTCCAATTCCCGAAGTTTTCTGTGCTCTTCAAAAACACAAAATGAAGACAAAACCCATCTGAGTCAACCGCGAAAATACCTGGGCGTAGTTTTTTCTGTATCCCATCTGTGTACCCTCTGGTGAACTAACATAGCAATGGAAAGATCCACCATTTTTTATGGGTAAATCCACTATTTCAATGGCCATTTTCAATAGCAAACTGTTAGTTCACCAGAGGGTATCCCAAATAGCTCCAATATGGCTGTGGTTTTCCCCATGATCTCCACGTGAAAGTCCCCCGCTGCTGAGATCAGGAGACTTCGACACGCTTCCATCTGGCATCATTCGTTCCTCGCACAAGTCCACAATGAAGTTGGGTGCACCCTGCGGGGCAGCGCAAAAAAAAAAAAAAACATAAAAGGCCCACATATGCGACGGGCGGCTCGCATCCACCAGGCGGTATGTTCGACATTCATGGTTTGAAAAGCATCATTTAAAAATTCAGAAGGAAAAAACAACAGGGGATTCGGATTCAAAGAACCAGACATGGGATGTAGGGAATACTGAAGATGATTGAAGTATGGTTTGGTCTAAAAATGTTGGATGAACAAAACAAGTAAAATCCTCAGGTTCTGCTTATCAAACCTGACTGCAAAAACCTTCAGTACCATCCATTCATGATTTTCCAACCCCGAGTGCCACGAACAATGGCCCAGTCGCACCTTACAAACCGCCATGTATTTGGTGCCTGGCTGTGTCGTGGAGTGGTTCTGCTGTTGAGATCAAGTTTATTTTGGTGAAATATCTGCATATCTTCAAGATTCTTCAAGGTATGTCAATTCAGTTTGGTGAAATGAATCATATCCTATATATGCATATATATAATATAATATATATATAGAGATGCATACATGTATATATTATATCCCATGATACCCCCATAAAATGGTCATTACAAAAAAATGGTTCTCCATATCCAGTTGGGTGTATTGTTCTTTAAGTTGGGGACCCAACTTTGGGATGTACAGGGGTAGCCATAGCCGATGAAGAGCTCGATCTGTGAAAACCGATGAGGTGATGAGGTGAGATTAATGATTTATTTATCCATATGTGGGTAATACCTGGGTTTAAAAAAAAAAAACATATGTGGGTAAACAATTATTTATATATATATATATACAATAAGTTTGTATAATATATATATAGTATATCCATATATGGTGACTTTATGGGTCAAATCAGACTCAAATCCCAATTGTTGATCATTGGTGAAAGTTCTGACCCGATCAGTGAACCCCGTGTTCGGTTGGTTTTCGAACGATGTTCACATCTTACGGAAAGCAGTGCCTCTGCTAGATGGTTTACCTATTAAAAATGGTGATTTTATGGTGGTTTAATGGGATCTAATGGGACTTCAGATTGGATTTACCCTCTGGTAATGACTAACAGTTTGCTATTGAAAATGACCCAGTCGAAATAGTGGGATTTTCCCATTGAAAATGGGTGGATTTTCTATAGTTATGTAAACGTTTACCAGACGGTAAATGGTGAATGTTCTGATTTATGTTTATTACATATTCAATATTCGTGTACTGGAATGGGAAACATGGATGATGTCCTATTTCTAGGGATTAAACAGAAACATGTTCAAACATCAACAATGGGATATCAAATTACAGTATATCAACTAATTTCGACGAACACTAATCCAATTGATTGAACCTAAACAAACATTCGACAGAGACAACCCCAAAAATATCCAAGTGCGGAAACTCATCTTCCAGACCATGCTAGCGTGATCACACATGCTAATGGCAATAGATAATAAGCTGGTTGGTGGTTTTAACCATCTTGAAAAATATGAGTCAATGGGCCGGAAGGATTTTCCCATATATGATGGAAAATAAAAGCCATGTTTGAAACCACCAACCAGATACTGTATAGCCCCTTCTTCCTAGTATTAATCACAACTCCATTAAAATCCATTCCCAATTAATAATCATGACCTGGTTGGTGGTTTGAAGCCCCCTGAAAAATATGAGTTCGTCAGTTGGGATGATTATTCCCAATTCATATGGATTACTGGTTGGTGGTTGACCTACCCCCCTGAAAAATATGAGTTCGTCAGTTGGGATGATGATTATTCCCAATTCATATTAGGGAAAGTCATAAAATCAAGCCATGTTCCAGTCACCACCAACCAGTCATTAATCACCATTAACCAACATCATTAACCATTATTATCCATGATTAACCACTGTTAAACACTATTAACCGTTATTAACATGTATTAATAACATGTATTAACCATCATTATCCATGATTAACCAACATCATTAACTTAACCATCATTGATTCCAGGGTTCCAGTCACCACCAACCAGTGCCCAACCAGGCCCTTCCAATCGACCCGACCCCTTTTCGGACCTGTCGGCAGCGGCATGCCGTCCTCGCAGAGGTTGCTGCGGCCACCGACGTCCGAGACGGTGAGCATCATCTGGGCGCGGCGCCGGAGATATGGAGATCGCTGGTTGGGAAATCCCTATAGAAATTCCCTATAGAAATTCCCATAGAAATTCCCTATAAATCTTGGAAGAATGAGGATTTCAATGAGGATTTCTAGGACTTCACTTCTTCAAAATGGAGATTTACACATATTTAGAGGGGTTTGAAAAGATTAGAGGATAAAACAGCGCACTTTATAAGGACAAAATGACTATAAATGACTAATATGAGATGCTTTCCACCTATAGTTGAAATTGGCAATGGCTGGGATTCGGGTAGATGTATACTATTGGCTATGGGGGGATACTTCAGAGGGTACATTATCATGGTCAATCTTTGACAGTCCTCAAAAAAAAACAATCCATTCAGTAGTTATGATTATGGTCCATATATTTTCGCGGATTATTAAACACATTTAAAAATAGGATCTTCTTTACATATCCCATAGGATCCATGTATGCTATATATGCTAACATTTGGGGTATATTGATGGTAAATGTTACCATATATAGCATACATGGATCCTATGGGATATGGTTCTTTTCCATTTATTTTTGCTGCTTATTTTTGCTGGAAAAAACACCGAGTCGTAGCCATCGATTGTTGCTGAATGACTTTTTAAAGCGACCCGCACAACCGGCCCGCACATGTCGACTGGTCGGCCAGGGGACCCGAGGTAAACTAACAGTTTACTTGGGAAAAACATGAAAAACCAGGGGTAAAACATGAGAATCCATGGGTATACTGAACATTGTTTTTTTTTCCGAAATGACCAAACAAAAACAACTGAGAATCTGAGAATCCGTGTTTTTTTCGAAGAAACTCATCTACTTATATTGTGGGATTCTTTCTATCCAGATTGGTTTCCTGGTCACTCTCCAAGTTTGATCAAGTTTTAGGCCCTGAAAACTTTGAGAGTCATTTGAATGAGACAACTTTGAAGCTGGTGATCAATCTTTCAGTGAACCGGATTGTTTTCCCTTTTTGAGATTCGGGGGATCCGGGGGTGATTCGTTCATCGCTGATCTTTGGGGTCATTCAGATTTAGCTGAAAGAAATGGTGATCAGAAAAAATCTCAACAGGTCACCGCGTTTAATTCGCGCCTTTCGAGAAGAAGAGAATGGAATCTCGATGATGCGAGGGTACTCTTCAGACCTTGCCATGGCAAGCACATTTTCTGTTACCCAGCGAAATGATGAAAGGAAACATATCGGTGCCTTTGACTGAAACAAAGGGAGGTAAGCAGTTGAAAACCTGAAATGTTGACCCGTTCTGACCCGTTCATGTTGGGATGCCCATGGAAGCTCCAGGGTGATCTCAGGATCCACCAGGCTCCATATGAAGTGCAGATACTTTCCGAAAAAAACGGAAAGGCCAAAAAAAAACTGGTCTCCCCCTATTGTTTTTTCAAATTTGTGGGCTGCGGATCTCCAACTTCTAGACATAATTTAATAATATGTTCATGATTATTTCTAATTTCTTTATGCTACTCTAACATAACCCTGACCTTCCAACCACAAGGTTTAACGTTGTGGTTAGTCTAACCCCATGTCTTTACTTAACCCCATCATTTCACTGCCTATCACTACTGCCTTCCAAAGAGCAGAGGCAGAATCTTTGATT
>Ga0126342_10009382_pt1 | contig 17538 bp, 19 predicted proteins | sample Cyp1metagenome_FD_92528 | JGI IMG/M metagenome (GOLD analysis project Ga0126342, IMG submission 92528) | Coral microbial communities from Lord Howe Island, Old Settlement Bay, Australia - Cyphastrea 1 metagenome | ecosystem: Host-associated > Invertebrates > Cnidaria > Coral ... | reverse complement strand
TTTGTGCGCCCGCCCAGCCCGTCCCTGGGTTATACATGGGCAAATATCTGTCTGGCTGGGTGCCATCCAACCAAAGGGGATGGTAACAGCAGACGCCAACTTTGCAGCCAACTGTGAAAATAGTTCCCCCCTGCATGGTGGGTGGTGGGGTTTGCGATGAGTAGGATCTTGTCCAGCCATGACATGACAACGACAATTTTGTTGCCCAAAATCTGAAAGTCTCTTTCCGAAGGAACCTTACAAAAACTGCCATTGCACCAACACGATCCACGCCCAGCACCTCCAGATCTTTGATGATTTTTGCAGTGGCATACACTGGGAGAATTCGTTGCAGTTTGGCATGTTTGGAAAGTTTCCAAGTTTCCAAGGATGGCATCAAGCTGGACCAGATTTGGGAGAGGCACCGCACCTTTTGTCAGATCTCATTCAGCATTTTGTTTGATTTCCTCGCGGAATTGATGGGCTGCTCCAGGTTTGTGGGGGACTTTGCAGCCCGAGCAGCCAAGACAGTGTTTTGTGCTTCATTATGCTTCATTAAAATCCAAGAGTTCTCACGCTGTGAGCAGCACGTCGATCAATTTTGCGTCAGCATGGGTACAGTACTTCCCAGTTTAGTGAAGTTTAGTAGCGGTCCACGGGTTGGACACCTAAGGAGAATCTGCCGGACCTGCCAGATGCGATGTTTGCCACAGATATGCCCCTCGTCCAGCATGCGCTCAAAGTTTGTACGAAAAGCTCTTCAACAAGCCAGATATGTCATGATGGTTCCCATGTGGCACCGTGATATCCCGGGATTTCTCAATCAGTACCAGATTTGCCAGTGTGTTGCCAGTGTGTTGCCAGTGTGTTGCCAGTGTTGATTGTGTTCGGTCTACGGTTGAAATCTTTGAAGCTGTGCCAATGCCTACGGCTAAGGTTCGCTTTTCATTGGTTCTATGTGCAAGAGGCAATGAATGCTGAGGTCTTTGACGGTATCAAGTTGTCTCTGCTGCCTGTCCAACAATCTCCTTTGGGCTTTTCTGAAAGAGACATCGAAGGATCAATAAAGGATCTGCATATATATATATATCTGAATATAATTTGATATGACTTGCATGTCATAATGTATCTTGCCCGAGGATGTCCTCACAAGAGAACAATATGGAGTGCAGATTCTCATTGTGCATAGCCGCGATAGTTAAGTTGACAAGCGCCCACAAATCTGTTGAGGTTTCTAGCGTTTCTGGTACTGCTATTCGCAACGGGCAATATCCTGCTTGCAGCAATCTCGGTGTCATGCATTATTGCTATCGTCGGCAACTTACATTCCAGCAGATTGTAGTGATGGCTCTTCAATAGGTCTTGTGATAATGGCGGATTGAGAGAAAGCTTATGCTTTTGGGAGCCTTGTGAGCTTTGGGAGCTTTCGGATGCCAACCTTTTTTCCAAGGTCTCTTCCGTGCTGGCTTTTGCCGTGTGCATGGGCTGGAAGACCAGCGTAAGTGAAGCTGTCATCTATGTCATGGTCATAGGTCTATCTGTCGACTATGTCATTCATTTAGGCAGGGCATGGCAGGACTGTCTAAAGTTGAGAATTTTCATTTCCGGAGAGATGAAGCATTTCCAGCTGTGCAAACTTCATCGGTTTGGCACCAGAAGACCTGGTGGCTGCTGCGCATGCAAGTACTTGTTTATAAAGAGGTATTGCCATCAAGTGTTACTAAATGGTGTGTATTGAGATGTATTTGCAGTTTTAAACATGTCTTCATGTTTCTTCAGCTTGAAAGCTGTGTGCATGGGCCATGTTGATCCCTGTTGGGTGATTTTTGATGCCCTCCCATCTCACCCATCTGTCTCCTCCCTGCCCAACTACTCCTGTCCCCTCACGGGGGCATGGAGAGTCTGGCAACCGAAAATCCACCGCAAAAGCCAATAACGATGATTGTTCAACCGTTGTCGGTCCACGATCCTGTTGAAAACAGTGCTTCTCTGCCTTCCTTAAGAGTGGCAGTGGCATTTTCTGCACATCTTGCGCTCTGCCCACCCTAAAAACCGTCGCTTGCAACGGTTGCTCTTTTCTCCAGCCGCTGAACACATAAAAATGCCCTGCATTTTGGTGTTTCGTGTTTCCAGGCGATGCCTATTTGGAGTGCCCTGATGAAAAGCGAGAAGATCGAGTGCAGTTCATGGACATTTGGCTCAGTTGGAATTCAAGTGGGGCGGGACCTTTTTGACATGTGCATACATGTGCAACATTCCATTGTGTGTGTGTGACTTGGGCCGGGGACCATGCATTTCCAAATTGGATTTCATGCAACACAATTCTGGGTACTTTCACTAGCTTCTCATCTATGAGGCTGACTCGTTGATACTTGAATTCGTATGATGAGACGGTACGATTTTACCTTAAGTTCTTGCGAACAGCCAATGAGGTTACAAAAATGGGCGTCTCCGTGATCTCTGGAGCCATTTCATCAGACTCTTGACGCCAGCGATTTTGGATGAACACATCAGTCTCCACATATTGCATTCTCCTTCTTGCCCGGTGATACTTGAAAAGCAGAGCCATCTTCATCAAAGGCTGGTGCAGCACTATTCATGATGTTTTGCAGGAGACACTGAGATGCATTACAAACAGATCAAACAGGGCTGACCAAGCAACTCATTCCAAGCTTTTATTGTTGGATGAGGCAAGCAGAGGCACTTTTTTTTTCGCGCTGTTTAGGTACGAGAACTTTGACTGTGAAGACTCTAGTGAAGACTCTAACCTCTGGTAATTTAACATAGCTATTGAAAATCACAATTTTTAATGGGAAAATCCACTATTAATGGCCATTTTCAATAGCTATGTTAAATTACCAGAGGGTACATGTTGTGAGAAGAGTCTGCTGCTGTTGACCTGAGGCCTGTTCCTGGTGAAATTTGGGACGCTCAGATTGTGTTTAATTGGCTTGCAGATTGCAGATGATTACAGGTTTTGCTCTTGCATTTGTTGCTTGCACATCAGGTGGTTTCCAGAAACCATCTGGCACCCTGTTGGGACTCACTTTCCAAGGATGGTGATTTGCTATGTGATCAGCGTCTCTGTGGTTACATCTCTTGTGTTTTTCTCTGCCATGCTCCTGGTGGTTGGACCAAGCGGAGAGTTGCTTGGCAAAAGCAAACCGGCAATTTGGGTCTGCCACTTGTTGGACCTGCCATGCAGAAATCCAAGACTTGTGTCCCAAGAACAACTTCAGGCAAGAACGAAAAACTTGAACCAGGTTCAATGAAAAACTGTGCAAGAACAATGTGATATGATGTGATCCATACGGGGAGTCCATTGGCCAAAAAGTCGAATAGATATGATCTGACATCCGAGAACTGTTGAGATATGTTGAGACACGCAAGGGCAAGCCTTTGCAAAATCAGGAAAAGACACTGCTTCGACACTGAGGACTGGTAGTCTTACAGCTTGCTGGAGAAACATACGCAGACGTCTTCCTTGTTTCAAGCAACGAGCGGAGCAAGAGGAGCAAGTCAGTGAGCCGATGCTTGGCTTAGGTGACGACCTGGATGAGTCACAAGTTGTAAGAAGCATTGGATGTGGGTGGTATTTGGGATCATCAGTGTCACCATGTAAAACTGTGATTCACTGTATCATCGACTTGTCATTGTCACTCACCCTACAATATCCTACAATGTGCTCGTTGAAAGACAATTATATAACCACGAAACGTGGTCAAGCTACCTCAGTTCATCCGAGTTCCATGTGCTTTAGTTTCTTTAGTACATGAAATGCATGATATGTTGCACAGATGATGAAAAGATCTCAAGGGCATCTTTCTTTATGTCAGCGTTGTGCTCTTCACTTTTTGTATTTGTCATTGGGCTTGGACTGGCTAAGGCAGAAACCTGTGCAACCACGACTTTATTCGTCGGTGGTGAGGCCGTCTCAAGTATGAAACAACAAACGGACTCACAGACTCACAGAACTTCAGCTGTTTCCTCAGAATCCTTCAGATACAAGACTGTCTAAACAATAGAATTTGGTCCAAACGGCTGTAATGCCTTTATCGGTTAAGCTTCAAAGCTGCTTGCTTCTCTTTTGGTGTCATTTGGGACCGGTTGCCCTGACTACACAAGCCCGTCCAGTCTTACCCATTCACTCGCATGTTGAAGAGAACGTGTAGAGTGTAGAATGCTAGTCGGTCTCTAACCTCTGAAAATCAACCTCTAATTTGGCTACCGACACTGTAGCCCGGCTTTGAGTATATATATATATATCTATGTATATACATAGAGAGATGTGTTTGATACGATGTGCCAAGAAAGATCGCAATTGAGGCTCAAACAATATGAAACTAGCTGTATCAAGGTTTATGAGCACTCTTTATATTGGATTTTAACCGCTCAAGTACTTGAATTCTATCCACATGATTTGGGGTATGTCAATTCGACCTGACAAGCCCTTCGCAGATTTTAGCCTAGTAGGTACAGGAAGAGCCTCGCTCGAGCCAGTATGGCCCACTTAGACGCCAGAGCCCTTGCGCTTCAACTCGGTCGCTTGACAATTCCTCGGCCCCTTTCCATCCCTTTCCATCCCTTTCCATCCTTTTCTGCGGTGCCCAGAGCTGAGCAAAGTTCTTCAAGAAGATTGTGACCAAGGTGACAAAGGTGACAAAGGTGGAAAGTTGCGAAATTCGTACCTAGAAGTCTTAGAAGGGATGAGAATAAAGTATCAAGACAACTACAAGGCTTAATAAAGCTTGCAAATCTTTGTTTTTTTCGCTTTGAGCTTTCGCAGCAGTAGGTGATCTGAATCTAAGGACATGAAGTTCAGTGCCTTGGTTGAATGGTTCAGTGCTGGTATCTGAGAAAACAATCAATTTATATCAGTTTATAGAATCATTTCGCGGTGCTCCTCAAGCGCTCCTTGCCTTTCTGGCAAGTCTGCTTGAAACCGTATTTGAATGTATTTAGATGATCCGCTCCGAAACACAATTGCAACTTACACAATTGGTCGGCGGTCTAAGTGCGACGTGAGTCCAGCTGGAAGTCATTCAACTCAGGCCGACAGAAATTGAACCTTGATTGCAATTGGCTGTCAGAAAAACCAGCCATTGTGCCACCTTCTGAAAGTGTTTTTTCCATTTCTGTTTTACTTTAATGAGGGTACCCACCTATGTAAATCAAGAAAACATGACCTGGTAAGGAGGGTTTGCAGAAGGAAGTTCAGAGTGAGATACAGGCAACTAGCAGATTACATAAGTTATAGATTGTAACTTCTCCATACTTCTCCCGCACAAATGATTTCTACCATTTTGCAATCCAAGGAATTGTCACGTCTTGGTCAGGAAGACGAACCGTCGCCAAATCCACCAGACCTGCCAGATGAAAAAGGCACAGATGTAGAAACTTCAGCACTGAACATCCATTGTTGCATCCATTGTTGCATCCATTGCATCCATTGTGATTCCGCCATTGGTTGCCTTTGCTTCTTCTTTCAGTTTCCAAGTGCAATTTTAATATCGTGCCCACGTCTTGTAGGAGAGAAGAAGGTTGAGATAGAGTCTATGAAAGAGACAGGTGCCGTGTGGATTTATTTGATTTTCATTGATTTTCAAATTACGCAGTGGTTTCACATTTTGACATTGCTTTCCTGGTTCCGTTTGCGGTTCAGTTGAGCCTCACCTGTTCAAACTTTGAAGGACGCGCAGACTCGGCTGAGCAGGCAGTGCCGGTGCAGCCAGAAACTCGGTTCGCTGACGATGAAATCCTAAGGGCTACTCTGTTCTCGGGATGGTGATTGAGATTGTCAGACATTGTATGTTGCATTGTGGTACACTGTCTCGAAAACCTCTTGGCGAGCGGAGGTTGTTGAAGTTATTTCTTCCTGAAAACATGGAAGAAGCTAATATGTCGTTTGTTGGCTTCCCCGAAAATGAGTTTGCATGCCCGGAAGGAATCCATTGACAGGGAAATCCACGAGAGGCAGCTGTCTCCCATGTTGAGGATTTCATGAAACCTTCAAAGATCTACCCCAGAGGCACCCAAATCCCGAGACAAAATGTGGACTGAAGAGAACAATCCCTGCGGCACTCCTGGCCAGCCCGTGGAAATAGAGGACTAACACCAGGTAACACCAGGTGCAAAATGTGTGCAAACAATTGCAAACATACTACATACATCACGCATACATCACGCATCATCACGCATTATGCAGGTATTATCACGCCAGATGTGCCTTGGTGGCTCCTGTTCATGCTCCCTTTCCTGCGCAAGCTTTCGCAAGATCCAAGGATTTGCTGAGCTCCCCGTTTCAGGATGTACATTGACAGTCAATGTAGTCGACTCGTACCCTCTGGTAATTTAACGTAGCTATTGAAAATGACCATTAATAGTGGATTTTTCCATTAAAAATGGTGATTTTCCATAGCTATGTTAAATTACCAGAGGGTACCATCTTGTAACACCAATCATTCCCACCATACTTCGCTTATCTTCGCTTAGACATGTTGTAATTCTTTGGGCGCTATCAATGATAAAACCTTCATTGGGTGCGAGGTATGACTGGATGACATTGGTTTGATAGGCAAAACATGGAACACAGTAGGCCCCGGAAGGCATTATGATGCATTGTTTCTGAATTGTTCTTTCAGTACTTATGCCCGTCAAGTGCCTCATATAGTGTCCAGGCAGCGCCTCGCTGTCCGACTGTCCCTATCATTTCTTTCATGCCCTCACAAGGTATCAAGTTGATCAAGTGACATTTTCTTCCAGTGCCATGTGATGTTTGGAGAAAAATGTAGCCTTGGCTGGCTTTGCTTTCCCTGCGGCAGTTGTCCTTGTGGCACAGAGATCAGCAAATGTGGCCATTGACAGTTTTACCCAGGGGAATGGGTGCAAAGCTTCCATAGGGCTGAAAATAAGGATCACAACAGTTTACAGGGGTCCAGAGTGGGTGCTGTCAAAATCAAGAAGCACTTTGATCATCTAGCTAGCAGTTTGCATGAGACAATATGAGACATATCCTGCTTGCCCGTGGAGGAGAGTTAATCTTCTCTATGTTTGATTTTTGTTATGAAAGAACAGGGGCTCAGGAATCCAAACTTTTTGTTCCGTGCGTCCCTGCGTTCCCGCTTGCAGGTTTGTGGCACCTTAGTTTGAGTAAATTCCAGAGATGTAACAACATTAGAATTTGACGCATGGTATCCCGTCGTCGAAGTTCAAGCACAAACTTCAAGCATGCATTGCCCTTGAGGAGTCCCCTGCTACAGTCAAGAGCGCACAGAACATGTCTATTTTCGGTCATACACTGGCAACTGCTCTATTCTTGCAATTCAAGTTTCTGCTTTTGCACAAACCAAAGAAAGAAACTCCGCTTTAGAGCTCTGGTCACACTGATACAGATACAGGTTTTTGTTCTTTGCCACTGAACAGCTGACCGCTGTCAACACAGATTGAGCAGATAGTAAGGCCTCAAGAAGCTGGAGAAGGGCAGCCTGAAAGTGACACTGAGATCGTTGACTTGAGAGACATGCGTTAGTAGGGCCTATATTCTCAAGCTTTTATGTGATTGGTAGACTCCTCCGTTCGATGGATTTCTCAAGGGTGCACTGCCTTATGCACCGAAGGCATGCACTTGGAGGGCCCAACGTGGCCCGCACATGTTGAGTGCTGTGCCTTTATCTGTTAAAATAGCTCTGGAAAAGACAGGTGGCTGAAAGCAATGCCCTTCACAAGCAGTTTTGCATATTGATGCATAGCGCCATTTTCTGTGCAAACCTAAATCATGGATTGCTAAATAAGCTGCCCATTGGGTGCTGAAGGTATGCCACCAAATTTGCCTTGCTGTTGACACATGACTTTGCACCAGCTTCAAGGTCAATGCCACGGCCGAATCTACGCCGAATCTGTGCGCCACATGGCTCGAGGGAAGTGGCTGTGTAGGTGGGGCGCACCACAAAGGTCCCAAAGCCCATCCGAGGGCCGAAGGGCAGTTGGCAAGATGATGGTCTTGGCCTCAGAGGTTGCAACATGATCCTATGGTCGTGAAGATGGTGAAGATGTGACAAAAGGGATACAAATGTGACAAAAGGATTTCAAAGGATATAAAAGGAGTCACGGGCTCTTAGAGGCTCGCGGAGGCTCTCAGGTGGTCCAAGCAGACGTCTGAACCGTCTGAACCGTCTGAACCGGAGTCAAATGGACCTTTTGGAATCAACGAAGTTAACGAAGTCAACTAAGTCAAGTGAACTTGTGTGAATATCGTTGAAATATCGTTGAATTTCTGTGTGCCTGTCAAGGTGTATCAAGGTGTCAATATATCACAGGAGGGAAAATTGCGTGGATTTAGGTCACAGGAGGCCTCGGAGGCCTCGGCCTCATTGCCTCCTTCCATTGTGTGTGGCACTCAGGGAAGATTCACACGTGAAGAAACGTGACGAAACACAGATTCACACAGATTCACACACAGATTCTCCCTTGTCATCCCTTGTCATCCCTTGTCATCTGACATATCTGACATATTCTAGCAATTTTTTATACAAGTCTTGTCAAAGCTTTTACTGTAGATAGATAATTGACAGGGTAGGTTGAGAGTCCCTGGGTCAAGCCATCGTCATCTGCATCAGGAATCAGTGATGTCTTGGTGGCACAACGGAAAATCTATTCTCTGTTCAAAAGGAATTCACTGTCTTGCGTCAACTGTGAATTCTGTGCATGCAATATTGATTATCATCATGGGCAAAAATGACAAGATGCTATTGAGCCGCAGACAAGTGGAGCCTGAAATCTAAATCTAAACCTTCAGAGTTCAGACTTTGAAATCTTTGATCGGAGGCTGCTGAATTTGACAATCCCATCATCACAACCTCTAGAAGTGGAAGACTTGGAAGTGGAGGGTGGAAGCCTTAGAAAGGGCAGAAGTTTTGTCTTCGAACTCTCAGCTCTGGGCTGAAACGCTCCACTAGTTATTCGAGTTTGTTTGCATTCTTGTTTTGGAAGCTGTTTTGGACATGTTTTGACCATCGACCATATCGACCCGAGGGCCTCTGCCATGAACATGTTCGAAGCCTTGAAAGAGATGGTGCCCGTGTACAATGTGAGGTCAGGGACCGGTGACAAACCGGCACTGTCCGTTTTCGACCTATCTTAGCCAGACAGAGAATTGAAGAAAACGAGGGGTTTGGACTGTAAAGCTTTGAAGAAACACCTCAAAAAATTCGATGGAAACAATGATGAACTATCATGTAAAAACAATGTAAAAACAATGTAAAGACAAGACATGAAAAAACGATAAAGATCATGAAGTGCATCATTGAGTGCATGAATATCATGTGGCACTGTGTGGCATTGTGTGACATTGTGTGGCATTGTGTGGCTGAATCACACCATGCGTCCAGGCTCAATGTTGCAAATGCGCAAGACACTTCTGATGTGTTTGCCTGGATTAGCCGACCTGGCATGCCGCCTGAGGAGCACCATTGGATTTGAAACGTACCATCGACTGTTGAACTCTGTTGAAATCCATAATGGAAACTTCCACTGAACCCGGACTGAACCCCTTACTGTAGCCGTAGCTCAAAGAGCGCAGTGTTACAAGATGTCCTAATCTCTCGATGGGCTCTATATTCTCATCTTTGCACAGGACAGCAAGATCCTCATTGATGAGGTAGTCTACCAGGCACATCTTGTCGAATCTTGTCGAATCTTTGTGACTGTTTATACTGTTTACTTTGACTTGGTACGACTGTCGTACGACTTGCTACTTGTTTTTCTATTTCTATTTCCATTGTAGGATGAAATGTCAAGGCAATCCGCCCGGAGGGTGAGCCGGGTGAGCGATTCAGCTTCGACCCTGCAGCAGGTGAAGTACAAAATCCATTCTCTTCCCGATGAGGCACTGCGAAGAATTCAAGAGTTTCTGGGCTGAGACGTGCTTAGACGTGCTGAGACGTGCTGAGACGTGCTTAGACGTGGTGAGACGTGCTGAGATTTGCGGAGATGTTCTAAGATTTCTAAGGATTTCTAAGGATTTCTAAGGTATAGAGTTTGATTTCTGAAACATGAAAAGCTGATCTGAGCTTTCCCAGTTTTCGCATTACTTTAGCTGAGGTTCCTGCTCGAAGTGAAAGACAAACTGCAGCAAATCATCATGGACATGCGTTCAGAGACGAAGACGGATCAGCAGCATGTCAAAAGTTGGCCATAAACCTTGCACAAGGTGCACAACTCGCACAGAAATTGCAGCATGCCAACGCTGGCATCACAAAAGCACCTGATAAGCTGCCAAAATGGCAGAATCTTTGTCCTCAGGTCAACTATGGCGGATTTGGCAGACAAAGAAGCAGCTGTAAGCCACGCCATCAACTTGATCCGAGCCAAGGTCGATCACAGATCACAGAAGAGGGCAAGGGCTTAAAGTGTTTGGTTACTGGTTGTCTTTGAAGTCACTTTGAATCGTTTTGGATTGAGTGTCATGTTGTGAAGTTGCAAAGCGCTTCAAGTTGCAAACTGAACCTGGCCATATGTAGATTCAGGTGGGTCCGGTCCCACGAAGCAGCTGCAGACTCTTGGGTGGTTTACCAACTGCTGGCTATGCGGCCTGGAATCCAAGTCAAAGAAAGTCAAAGAACTTTCACACGAGAATTGAAGCCGATGAATTGAAGCCGATGGTGTCATTCTGGCTGTCTTTCTGGCTAAAGACGTCCCCTTGCTTTGTGGCTCGCGACTTGGTACAGGTTCCTGATGCAGAGTCTTTGCACCGCCCTCGGGTTCAAGAGATTCAAGAAACCCTCGTCTGCAACGCACAGACATCTACCTGTTGAAGGCTTTCCGAAGACAAAATTGAAGCAATGGGATAAACGGGAGTCCCAACAGATGCTGTCTCTGAGCGACTTGTCTCCGAGGAGTGTTGCGACACCAGACCAGAGTCAGGCAAGACTGAAGCAAAGCGCTGAGAATTTTTCCAAGTTCTGACTGTTCGGATGCTTGAGAGATCTCGAGAGTCGCAGAGCAAATTGTCGCCAGGGGGCTGCCCCAGTGCCAGCTGTACCGAATGCAAGAGATGCTCGGCTGTTAAGCAGAATCTTTGTGTTTTCGTCTCAAGCAGAATGACTTCTCGTCGTCTCATGAGCCATGATTAGTAATTAGCTGTTGAATTCTCTACATGCATATGTATTCTTATTCTTGTTTATTTCGGTAGACAGAGCTTATGCACCATTTCATTTCCCAAGCCAACCTCTGACTTTTGGTGCTGGGATGCTTTGGTGTTCAAACTGGAGTGAACAAACTGGAGTGAACTGCAGATGCATTCCAGAAACCTTGGGCCAGCGAAAACAATCGCTTCCTTTGTGGATCATTCGGAATTTGGAAACAGGTCCGTGTGTCTGAGATCATGGAGGCCGAGTGCTGGCCTGAGCTCAGGAATGCTTTTCCTTTTCAAAAAAAACACGCCTTCGAGTCATGAGTAAATAAAATTTAAATAAATACATAAGTATTACATTACATTAGTGTTTTTTGTTGTTTTTTGCTTATTTTTCTTGGACTCATCCGCGTCCTAATTGCTGCCTTTGTTTACATACAGCTGCACGGCCCCGGCTATTGTGTGCACATTTGCCACATTTGAATTACTTGGAGAATTTTGATGTCATCGACGTTCTCGTATGAAGTAGCTGCAGTATCCATCAGTATCCATCAGTATCTCTGCTGAGGCGACACACTTCGCTTCCCAAGCCTATTGGGCCAGTCACAAGCGCTTTATTTTAGGAAATTTTGTAGACAGCGCAGTTCGATCTGGTGTCCATACTTCCAGAGTACAGGATGTTTGCAATTCTGGCGGAAGCTCTCCCTGTTAGACATAGTTCCGTACATAACTTGGGCTGCTTGAATTGCAACACAGTCTTCCGTGAAGTAAAGCTCCTCACAATCATTCTCAAAGACTACAACCTTGAAACATCAACGGCTGGACCGGCAGTCAAATCCAAAGAAGACATGTCCTCCAAGTGCACAATGTGTACGTTGCACATGCCTCTCTTCAATCCAGACTTGTGTGCTGGGAGCAAAAAGTCTGCAATCTGGCACTCCTGGGTGACTCTGTGAAAAGTGCTTTGTTTATTTGTTCTGCAAACTGGGTCTGATTATTTTGCGCAGCTTCAAGTCACAGAGTGGTCCTTGGTGCTGACCTCAAGATCTCTTCTGGAGCCTACCCAGCTGAAAGCGAACGCACTCGCAACAATTCAACAAGAAAAGCATCATTGGAAGGGGCTTCCAAGTCATGCAACAGATTGCTACTTGGAACAAATCATGGATGCGGTCAATTGACAGTGGCTTGGATCGAGTAAGGTCTAGAGTTTTTTAAGTCCTTCATTTCCACTTTTTTTTGTGTTGTGGGTTCGAATGTGCCAACCTCTGAACCTAGAGATGCGCTTGAGATCGCTTGAGAATCTCAGTAGTCTGCAGAGTATCAACTTCCAATGGCATAAGCTGCCAGCTGCCATGGTTGGATCTGAGCTGCGCTTTGCTACTGATGAGGGCGCGGTGTTGGTGCATCAGCCCCACCGGCAGGAAGGGACCAGAGATGCAGAAGAGTAACAGACAAAAACACCAGGAAAAGAAGACGATTTGAAAGAAAAGGAAGGAACATATTGAAGGGAACGGGCAAGAAACACTCGTCATGAGAAGATTCATGATTAATTTAGCCACTTGTGAATGCAAGACTTTGCTGCCAGGATGCTCAACGAAGCCGCGTGCACTGCACTGTTTCAGGACTTGGTGGAGTGCCGACACAAGACAAACAAAAAGGATTCAGACTCTTGTTTCCGGTCCAAACCACGTGCATCATGACTCAGAACAGTTGCTGTTCAAGAAAAGGCGGTGAAATTTGCCACCCACATGAAGAAACATGATGATATGTAAGCCGCATTAAGCCGCTAGCCAAAGATGAAGATACGCTGCACAGCTTCAGATCAGAGTATACAGTGGTATACAGTGGTATACAGTATCATCGGCCGATGTGAACATTGTGAACACGTGACAGATCCTCGAGTATGAAGCTAAAAAAAAGCTGAGAGCTTGAGAGATCTTTTTTAGTACAGGTTTTTTACGGACAGATGGGCAGCGGCTGTGGGCTGTGGGGAGCGATGCAGGAGCTGCCTTTGATCTGTGGCGGCTGTCTGCCGCACCGCCTGGTGGGGGACGAACTGCGGGACTCGTCTCTTTGGAGGCACTCGAGGCCGTGCAGCGCGAGGCCGACTTCGCCCAGCGTGCAGGCGCCTATGATTGTTGATTGTAACATATTGTAACCCTCCTGCCATGCATTGCAAATCTCTAAATCTTTATAAAATGAAAACATTCTAACATGATGCTAACATGATGCTAACATGATGACATGATGCGAACATGTCAACCAATCGAAGCGAAGGAAGGTGGTCAAACAAGACATGTCAAAACAAGAATCAGACTTGGTGCAATCTGTGCAATCTGCAGGCCGACATCCAAACATAGTACGTTGTCATGGTGTCCTCGTGCAGAATGAGGGAACCGCTCTCAGCACTTCTTGTGTGACAACTCGGGAAATGGGCTTCGTACAGCCTCTGGCCGAGCTAGCCTTTCAATTGCCTTCATGAGATATTCCACAAGTAGTTCCAACATTTCGATTTCAACATTGCCTTCCCCTTCCCGCATCTTCAAGCGAGAATGGGCATGTGAGGAGCCGTGCACTCGAAGCTCTTGCTGTGTGAGCCTTGTGTGTTTGATCTGGCAACCCACACAGCTTCTAGTCGATGCCTCAGATGTAGCTCGCTTGCTGCGATAGTGCTGATTTTGTGAGATGCTGGAGTGGCTGATTGGTGCTGATTGGTGCTGATTGGTGCTGATTGGTGCTGATTGGAGTTGGGGTGCAAGTGGTGTTTTAATGTTTTTGAGAGATTCCTCCAGATTTGTCATGGCAGTTCTGGACCTTCCAGATTTCTTGACTTTCAAAGTTATGCGCAGCGTGAGCTAAGGCTCTTCTTTGCCTTCGCGTGAGGTTTCAGATCTTGGCCAAGAGCTGGCTTTTGGACTTGGGCATCTTCACAACCTGGGAATCTTGTGACGCGGCAGCAGATTTCGGACATTTTCAGAATCTGGCAGTGTTTGAATTCTGACAATGTTACTTATATAGTCTTATATTGCCACAAATATTGCCACAGAACTTGAGGTGTCGAGTAGAGACACTCCCAGGTACGGTGGATTTGATGCGAGTGGAATCTTCAGAGGCTTGATCAGCATGTTCACTGTTTGGTTTCTGATTCGCCTCTCTGAACATGCACATTTTCGTGTTGATTTGTTTCCAAGGGTCCTAAGACTTCCTAAGACGTCCAAGACTTTGGATTTCGCTCACTTTGAATTCTGTCCTGATCCGTCCAAACCACCAAACAGTCATTATTAAGTAACCATCATTACCATCATTAACCACTCTTATTGGTATAGAATCCCATTAAAAAGTGAATCCGTGAGGTCATGATGGCTTGTGGAAGCTCCGCGACTTCTGCCGTGCAGCGCTGCTACCTGTGGCAGCCTCCGAGTGGCGCGCGAGAAGCCACGCACGGCCTCAGGAGGCACCCCCAGAGGCCAGGTGAAACCCGGTGAAACCCGGTGAAACCCGGTGAAACCCGGTGAAACCCGGTGAAACCAAGTTACGAAACTTACGCTGAAGGAGAGAAAAGGGGGAAAAGGAGAAGAGAGAGAAGAGAGAGAAGAGATCGGAAGAGATCGGAAGAGATCGGAAGATGAAGCAACTGCAAATTGATGCAAATTGCTTGTGATCCTGACCCTTTGCTTGTGACTAGTCTGTCTCACAGGCCCGTGGCAGCCAGAATCTCAGCCTGTTCTATCGTGTTTCTCATAAAAGCTTTGCCGGTCATAGCAGATCCTAGTAATACAAAAACGCTTCTCATGGATATACTATACTGATATACTACTCGAATGTATATACAGTATATACATACATGTTTAGGGCACTCTATCAGGACACACCACTGGACTTTTTAGATCTTTTTAGCAGATGCCATTTACTGTACCATTGACTCATGGCTCCCTTGTTACCAAAGCACGTTTGTATTGGATACAAAGCACGTTGGTGAGTTGATTTAATCAATGGGTCCACACTGTCCTAAGCAAGGTACGGACGATGCTCTGAAGCCGGAGGCCTCTTGGTGCGTTACATGGTTACTGTGTAGATCCTCCGTTCCCACTCTTGGAGTGAACGGTTCTGATCGGCAGCTTCACTTAACTCAGCTTGCGCTAAGAACGAAGAATCTCAGAATCTCAGAGCAGTATCGTGCGAAGATCAACAATGTCCTACCTAGAGCACACCATCTATCCATCCATATGTCCATCTGTCTATTTGCCCTTGCTTGGTTCTGCGAGCTGATGTCCAGGCGGACGTTTGGATGCTGGGCTCTTTCCTGTCCTCTCTCGTCTCCGGACTTCCGCAAGGCAAGTTGCGCACATCCAGCTGTGTACTTCATCTAATCTTGGAGGATGCCTTCTGCAATTTCTGCAGTTGTAGGAGACCTTTCGTTGACGAGGTCTACGTATCTTTTTTTCCTCCGCAAATTCTAATTCAACTTTATTTTAATACATTGTAGCTCAAAACATGGATGCTGCAGTGATGCCTGAGCTTGAGTCGCTAGAGATTCAACGCCTAGAAAACTGTGCTGAAATCCCAGGCACTGGGGCTTTGGCCATTGCACCTCAACAGCCGGACACGCAGTGCAAATCAGTGCAATTGTCGACACCGATCTCTGCTCTCCTGATCTCTCCTGCAATCCTTCCAATCTTGGCTGTAATTTTTGGAAAGAAATGTTCCAGCTTCATGCGCAGGAATTCCCGGCATCTTCCTTCAAGTGAAACTACTGTAGCTAGTGTGCAATGCAGGTAGTCAATCTGTCTTCTGAATGCCCAAACAGAAGCACTTCAATTCACCCGGGCTCACGATTTTTCAATTGTTGTGGGTTGTGAATCTGCATGCTCAAAGCACAGCATTCGCTTCATTTCCTACAAGGCTAGTGGATGCTGCTGTCGCACGCCTTTGTCTCCTACTTCAATGGCTCATGGCAGAGGAGCTGAAGATTTGAGCGCTGCTGGCATTGGAACATTCTGAAGTGGTAATGATTTGACGAACCAGACCAGTTGTCATCACATGTCATCACATGTCATCACATGTCATCACATGTCATCACATGTCATCACATGTCATCACATGTCATCACATGTCATCACATGTCATCACGATATATCACGATGTGATCCGATTGTTCTCTGAACTCTGCAAGGCGCCCGAGGAGAGGCCGTGTGCTGGAGAGGCAGCAGCTCTGCTGGGCGCTCTGACGTTCACTCCGCCCCAGGAGACAGAATGACACAAGAGTTCAAAGGAGTTCAAAGGAGTTCAAAGAAACTCAATGCCACTCAATGATATCGTCAAATCATGTCAAATCACTTGAAACTGGAAACAACATGAAACAACGTTTCAACTTGTTTCAACCAATTGTTCCAAAAGTTATTGAGCCGTTGAATGTTTGGTGAGTTTGGTGTTTCCAGTGTTACTAAGTTGTTTCGTGTTTCAAGGAGATCCTGGCAGAGATGCCACTGCGGGAACAGCGACGGGTCTGTAGCATGGCTGTTGCAGCTGCGCGTCAGCGCGCAGTGGACTTGGCAGTGGCACAGCCATCAGACATCGCAGACATTGCAGAGTTGCCATTGGAGAGGTGCCGCAGTGCTGCGTAGGAAACACCATGGGAATCAAATTGCCATGTGGCCATGAATCAGCATGATCAGTTTAACGCAGTTTAACAGTCATTAAACGATCTATGTTTATAGTAGTTTATAGTCAAAGTATATCTATGATTTGGTTTTCTTTGGTTCCATTGGTGTTCCATTGGATAGACACTTAAAAGAAGTGGGACCTGGTTCCACTTTGGATTTTTCACGGTGCAACAAATCATCATCCATGGTGGAACCTTGTTTCCCGGCGGGGTGGGGTACAGCTGTGCTTGGAAAACATGCTTTTTGGGGCTAAGATTTTGATTGGTGTTGTCGGATGGTTATCACTGAGTGTTTTGTCCTGAGAAAAGTGAAAAGTGGGATGACCATCCCGATGCACAACATTGCTTATTAAACACAGATTCAAGATAGGAACATCCTGGGGTTGGACCGAGCCTTTTCAACGCGGACGGAGTTATGCTGTTTCTACATTTTACAATGTGGACTAGATTTTTCATACCTCAGCTTTCCGCAGGTTGCGGGTGCTTGGTGAAGAGCTTCTCGGTTTGAAAATTGAGCTTTCAACTTTGTTTGGATGGTTTTGTCCAATTTTGCCATCAATCCTGACTTGTTTTGTCCAATTCGGTGCATCGAATCTTCGGAAGCCGTCCACGTCCGCAGGATCAATCAAATCCTGGACAATTGCGGGATGGATGTTGCTTTTAGACCAGACAATGCACCAGAACTTGAAGCTCAAGCAGATCAAGCAGTGCCTACGCCTTGTGCAGGTCCCACCTTTGGGCATTGATGGGCATTGATGGGCATTGATGG
>Ga0126342_10009381_pt1 | contig 17539 bp, 13 predicted proteins | sample Cyp1metagenome_FD_92528 | JGI IMG/M metagenome (GOLD analysis project Ga0126342, IMG submission 92528) | Coral microbial communities from Lord Howe Island, Old Settlement Bay, Australia - Cyphastrea 1 metagenome | ecosystem: Host-associated > Invertebrates > Cnidaria > Coral ... | reverse complement strand
TACCAGATCTTACACGTTTGTGCTTCCTGGGATCCACTTCCGGGCATAAAGGGATGAATTACGTTGGAAACCCTGAATTTCATTCAAAAGACAATCGTTTCCTATATATATACCGGTATATATCTGTAGATTCTCCCACACAAACTAACCCAATATGCTGGAACTGACGGATCATTTTTGGTAGAATGCATTTAGTTTTCGGGACAACATCAGTTATTTGTTTTTGGCATCTCAACTCGCGAAAAGTTGCAGGTGTTGCAAAGCCTGGCTGTGAAAGCGCTTTACACAGCACCTGGGCATTAGCCTTGGCCCATATGCTCCATGTATATATTTGTCAGATGTTCTTTTTTGCCCCCATGACCCAAATCGTAGGGTAGATATACCATGCCATAGACCATGCCATGTGGGTTATGAAGATCAAAGATTTCGACCCAAACGAGACGATGATGACTGGTGAATCCTGGCCAGAAAGGGAAAAAAGGGAATCACCGTCCAAAAAATGGCACATTTCTAGGCAAAGGGAGGTGTGATTTCTGTTTGATATAATATGTTTAATATGTCTGATTTCTGTTTATATGTCATAGTCAAGAGCTCGATTATGACTATTAATGATATTGGATCATAATGGGGGATGGTCATAGCTCCATCAAAAAAAGGGGATTGTCATCAGCAGACGGATATTGTCACATAGTGGGATGACCGGGGACCCCATGATGGACAGTAATGGGCTGGGTGATACAGTGATACATCTCCATTTTCCAGCGAGGTTTTATGTACGTATATCTATATATACACATAATTTTCAATGTTACAGTATATATATGTATAATTATTCAATGCTATATTTATATACATATTATATTTAAGTATGTATAATATACATATATATATATATTTAAATATGTATTATCTCTCTCTCTCTATATATATATATATATATACGTTGTGACCATCCATCCCAGGTCGAATTGGCTCAGAATGATGTGGTCTTCTGCGCGGGCGGCGTCGCCGAATCCGCCTACCTGGTGCTCAGCTTCTCAGCGGTGCAGGGATGGCCATGGCGATTGAGTCATTGGTTGAAGGGAAAATCACGGAAAATCTACCGCAAACCTTGGTTTCCCCCATATGTATATATGTATATCTATGTATATCTATGTATATCTATGTATATCTATGTATATCTATGTATATCTATGTATATCTATGTATATCTATGTATATCTATCTATGTATATCTATGTATATCTATGTATATCTATGTATATCTATGTATATCTATGTATATCTATGTATATCTATGTATATATATATATATGTAATATATATATATATATGCAATATATATCTATGCATAAATAAATACATATATATATATATATATATGCATATATGTATATATGTATATATGTAAATATGTATATATGTATATATGTATATATATGTATATGTATATATATGTATATATATGTATATATATATAATATATGTGTATATATATGTATATATGTATATATGTATATATGTATATATGTATATATGTATATATGTATATATGTATATATGTTTATATGTGTATATGTGTATATGTGTATATATGTATATGTGTATATGTGTATATATGTATATATGTATATATGTATATATGTATATATGTGTATATATGTATATATGTGTATATATGTATATATGTGTGAATGTATATATGTATATATGTATATATGTATATATGTGTGAATGTATATATGTATATGCATGTAAATATGTATATATATATATATACATATATCTAGTGTTTATATGCACAAACAAACAAAAATACACATGCATAGTGAAATAACTAAATAAAATCTCTCTCTCTCTCTCTCTTTCTCTGTCGCTGTATACGTATATATATATATATACACATTAATATATACATCATGTACATATATTGTTTGGTGGTCGTTTGAGGCAATTTTCTTCATTTTCATCGATATGGGATGCATTGCCCACATCCCAGGCGGCAGTTTTTCATACGTGCGGCAGAACAAAGACCGGCGTGTAGGTGGCTTGGAATGGACCTGATGGGCGACGCTGGTGCTTGGAGGTAGATGGATTTGGTCGAGAAAAACTATGTTTTTTAGTTCATTAAAAATGGTGCTTTAGCACAAACAAAAGGGATTCATAGTTGACGTTAGTTAAGTTAGTTTAGTGCACTTGAAGGAACAGAGGAGTACCATCAAAATGGTTAATTAAGATGATATACAATCATCAATCTATCATCCATATTCCCCATGAAGTGGGAACCAAGGAGCAAACAATTGCTTGGCGGAAAACATAATGACCACTTGGGGATCATTATCCCATGGTTGAACAATATTGCAACATGTCCAAAATAAGGAACAACTATCGGAAAGCATCGATCAGAGAACATGACTTGTATATAAATACCAATACTTAAGACCAAGATTAACCATGATTACCTACATAGTAATATATTGTTATTGAACCATGGTTTACCTAGTCTTAGTTGAACCATGGCATTTCCTTGAGATCAAGGCTAGGGGGTCTCAATGAACCACCAATCCAGGGGACTTACCAACAGTAATCATGGGACCAGATATTCTCAGATATTCTCAGATCCTTTCAGTCAGAAAACCTATATGGCTAATCCTTGAAAAATACATACATATTTACATATACATCATGAAAACCACCGGTTGGTGGTTTCAAACATTTTATTTTCCATTTCATATATGGGATGTCATCCTTCCCATTGACTTTCATATTTTTCAAGATGGTTAAAACCACCAACCAGACCATTAACCATGATTAACCATGATTAACCATGATTAACCATGATTAACCATGATTAACCATGATTAACCATTATTAACCACTATTAACCATTATTAACCATTATTAACCATTATTAACCATTATTAACCATTATTAACCATTATTAACAAACCAGTATTAACCATTATTAACCATGGAAATCCCTATGGAAATCCCCATATACTGTACATCTTTGATTTTTTGATTGTCAGATCTTTTCGCATGTTCCGACAGGTCTGGAGCACTGGATCGGAGACCAATGCCTGTGGAGACTTGGACGGTTGAATGCCATGTTAAGTGTGATGTATTGAAATGGAGCATTTAATGGGATTTAATGGCATTTAATGGCATTTAATTGCATTTAATGGCATTTAATGGGATATATGATGGTATACCCTCTGGTAAACTAACAGTTTGCTATGGAAAATGGCCATTTATAATTGATATACCCATTAAAAATGGTGATTTTCCATAGTTATGTATATCTGGTTGGTGCTTTGGAACCATGGAATTTTATGACTTTCCATTCAGTTGGGAATGTCATCATCCCAACTGACGAACTCATATTTCTCAGAGGGGTGGCTCAACCACCAACCAGATATGATTTCATTATGCATCCTCCAGTCATCCAGACGTTGTTCGGATTCTGGTAGCCGAAATAAAATCCCACGGAAAATGTATTGTTTAGCAATGTTGGCATATGGCATAGTTAGAATTTTACGCTTCTTGCTATGCATATGCCATATCCCATATGCCATAATGGGATTCTGTTGATCTGGAAAAATACAGAATCCCAATATGGCATGTGGCATAGCTCGAAGCGTTCAATGACATCATGGCAGAGTGAAACCGTCCAATCTGGGACAAGCGACTGGTTGGGTAGTGCAAAATAGCACATAGTACAACTTAATGTGTTGACATGTTTCAATGAGCATTTCATAGAATATGTATATATATATATATATGTATATACATATATACATATACATATAATATATGTATATATATACATATACACACATATATATATGTATATATATATACATATATTATATGTATATATATATGTATACATATGCATATATCTATCTATCTATATATATACACAGATGTTTGATTTCATGTTAGTTACTCAGGGTTTAGTCCTCGTATTTGGGCGCGCAGTGATCCAAGCAGATCGTTTCAAACATTCCCTTGGATGTCCCATTCCTGGGGCCTCCGATCACAAGCTATTTGCGACTCGGCTCGGCTAAGCATGGTCAAACCACATTGTTGTGAAGCAACATGTTTCCCCCGTAAACTCACAATGCTGCATAATGCTATATAATGCTATATAATGCTATATAGTTAATGCTAGATAATGCTAGATGGATGGATAGATAGACAGACAGACAGACAGATAGATAGATATCATTAGTAAGATCATCATGCTATCCCCAAGCAAAGGCCAACACTTTTTCTACATTATATAGAATCCTTTTTTTTTTGTGAAATCACCTGTTTTCTCAGTCCGGATCAGCTTTTCTCCAAGCCAACATGGGGAACAGTTTACCACCAAACGTAGGGAGATGCGGACCACATCTTCATGATTTAACCAGTGAAAAACACATATTTCATAGACATAAACACATAAACACATAAACGTATATATATATATACATACATATGTTCAGGTAATTATCATCATTCACATTTTTGGTTGGGGAAATCGCTATATTTTTTTTTTTGGAGGGGTCCGGATGAGCAAATCCCAGCGACAGAATCCAAGGACTCCCTGGCTTTATGTGGGTGAATTGCTAGCTCGCGAGATCGGGCGTTTGGTGGCCATGGAGGTACGCTACGGGGTTACCAAAAAGTGTGGATTTCACATGATTTCACCGAAAACATGTGGATTTCACCACTAAAGATGGAACTTTGAAATGATATATCTACTAGAATTGGTGATTCATGGGTGATTTATGTTAGCTAAATTGACTGAAATCAGTCCAATAGCATCAATAGCTGTTGGGGTTATTCTAGAAATACCTATACTTAGATCCGTTTTAATCAACTTACAACTGGGGGGCACCATCTGCAGCAAACCAAAATTGGGCTGGGTCCACCCAAGACTTGGATAAGGTCGGGGCACAATACAATGTAATATCTCCAGATTGAGGTATAATTTACCCATGTGGTAATTTAGTAATCTCTTCCATTCATATAAAACACTTCCAAATGAAACCCCATGGGTGGGATGTAGGGGATGAAATCACATATTTGGAACCATTTGGTGGTGTTTAATACTCGTACTAGGGGGATGGGTATATTTTGTGTGTCACGAACAGGGAGAGCAGAACGAACAGGGCTGAACCAACACTATCCAACAAGTATGGATGTCATGATGTCATCCTGTTTGAGTCCTTCATATCTTGTCATTTTCAGATTTTGGCAGACAAACCTAATTCTTCGTTTTTTACAATGGCGCTGCCATTGTATATCTATATAGTGTGTACCATCTTGTTGTGAGTACCTCCAGTTTTCGGATACAACAAGCGGTCACCAATTTTTGTGTTGACAAGTCGTCGTCAATGTTTGTGGGCCATTGTTGTTTGCATGCTCTCGTGTTTTGGTTTTTGTCCTGCGGATAGTACAGTACTGTCCTTGAACCAGTTTTGGACATGGAATTCATAAATTGTCAGTAGAAAACCCATCTTCAAGGGATTTAGTTTCCGCGTCCGTCATTGCTTGTAGGGTTGTTGTTTGATCTATTTGTATTTGTTAGACATAATGAGACATATTCTATATCTCCCAAATTAGTTCCTCTCTCCGCTTCCCAAGTTTGTAGAATGGGTGGCCCAAGATAAGTTGGTTTAAAACTAAGCTTACAAGTTGTCTATGCTACCAGGTGAGGCCCCAAGTTGTGTTTGTTGGTTCCTTATATCCTCCACAACAACATTAGCCAGCTCCTAGTGCCATCCAACTCTCCAATTGTGGTAACATGTGGCAAACGTTTGTAACCTGATGGGATTCGAACTTTATAGTTTACCAATTTTACACATTTTTTTAGATGATCATTGGTTTACGAACATATTCCCAATTTTCCAGATGTTCTATAGGAACTATAGGAACTATAGGAACTCATGTTGATAAAGCAATGATAAAGCAATGATAAGCCCCATATTTTGATGGTTTCAATCCCAGCCATGGTAGATTGTCATTGGTCGTCATAGGTCGTCGTTGGAGATGTTGGATCAATAAAAATCCCATGTTCCCAACAATAGTAAAGTGAATGGATTACATATTGTAAATGTTCCCAATCACTATGGTACTATCGATTTTCCCAATGATCAACATAAAGCAACATCATTTCCCAACATCAAATGTTGGGAGCATAATTAACTGTTGATTAAATCCCCATTAAATCCCCATGAATAACCATTAAATCCATAAAAAAAATCCCATAGATTAACTGTTGACTAAATCCCCATGAATAACCATTAAATCCATAAAAAAAATCCCATAGTAGAGCATGGTCAGCATGGTCCCAATGTTGAAGTATGATGTTCCCAGCTGTTCCCATTGAAAGTTTGAAAGTATGGTCCCAATGGGGAGAGGCGGAAGCCTTTTGCCAATGCGTTGGTGCTGTATGGGAGATGAGACAACAAGTAGCCTGGCAGCGCTGCAAAAAAAACATGACTGGATTCCAACTGGCGAAGCCTAGTCGTTCCATACATATCTGAAAAATGTTTATGTTTAATGTTTAGCTATAAATGGTGTATCAACTTGGTAGTTTATATCATGTTTATGTTTAATGATCTGTTTTGCCATAGATGGGGTACCAAGCAACATTTGATATACGAAAATCCGAGGCTTTTCAAAACCCATTTTGGGATGATGATGCCAGAAGGATTTTGCCATGAAATCCCGGTGATCTGCATGGATTTCCTGGTTTCGCGGCGAAAGTCCGTTCAAAAGTGGACCATCATTGGTTGGGTGAAACCCTTATGGGAATGATGGTTAGGATATGTTAGGATTATGGGAATCATCCCAACAGGGGCCGAAAAAATTCAGGTGGTAATTATTGTATACCCAGATGTCTGGTAGTGAAACGATGTTTTTTTTTTGGGGAGATTCGGAGGTTGTGGAGGCACAGTTTCTGGAGATTTTGGGGGTTCCCATTTTAGGAAACCTCTTTATCCAATGAGATTGAGATTTGATTAAGTGTTTGTTGCGTGCAGCCTGAGTGAGTGGCTGCCTCACAATTCGTCCGGAAACCCTAGGGCACTGTTGGGGCGTCTACTTTCAGATTTCATCACGAATTTGGTCGAACAGATCCGACTAGCCTCCACACTTAGCAAAAAAAACATGTTGAGTTGCAGGAACCATACCTTCCGCCCAGAAACCGTAGGAAGCGTATGGGGGTCCGCGTTGGGGTCCCATCATTTTCATCCTTGACCCTTACTGAGGCCATGTATTTTTCTCAGACTGTGGTGGAAGTCTCTTGGCTCAGACTCGGCGCACGACCTCTGCAATGGTCCACGGGTTTGTCTTTCGGCTGATGCGGCTGATACCACTGATACCACTGGTCTATGTTTGTCAAAATTGAGAGGTCACAGAAATGTCGGACTGTTTTAAAATCGTAAAAAAATTGCAGATACCCTCCAGTAAACTAACGTAACTATGGAAAATCACCATTTTCAATGGGTAAATCCACTATAAATGGGCCATTTTCCATGGCTACATATGTTAGTCATAACCAGGCCTGGTAGATGTTACCATGGTACAACTGACGCCTGCTGTCCAGGACTTGAACTCCATGTCCATCGAGGAGAGGGGAGCCGTAGAAATCGGAAGCCCATGGTGACGACTGGGGTACCCCCCATGACTTAGGAAAGCTCCATGTCCATATAGAACTCATTTTTTACGGTAGATATCGAACTAGTGGTGAAAAGCTTACCTTAGGGGTAGGGGTGACAACTTATGGGTAATTATCCATTGAAATTGCAGTTCTGGGGTATATCACATTTTCTGACACACCACATGGTTTTTCCCCCAACCTCAAATGCAATGAAACGTGTCGGCTTCAGCGTTTTACACACTAAAATTGTAGCTTACCAAGTTGGGAAACATGCTTTTCAATGGTGGTTTCACCCAACTGGCATGGCTTTGAATGAACAAAATTGTATATTTACCAAACACGAAGGGGGATGCAAGTAGTAAACTGCTGGTTTTATCATGTTTTTACCTAAGCCAAAGGGTTTCAACTGGAAACAGTCGTGATGATCGACCAGGACCTGACAGACGTGAAGGAGAACGCTGAGGATTTGGAGCAATTGATGCCCCAAAAGTGCCGTGGTCATCATTGCCATGGTGATCTGCTAAATCCTCAAAATATGGAGGTTTATTAGCTGGCCCATCTGCGAAGCACGGTGCTGGTATACCATGGTATACCTACATAACTGGGTGATGCAAATGTTGGGCAAATGTTGGTAAATATTGGTGTGCATATTCCATCTATGGAGGTTTAGCTGGGAAAATCCATGGAAAATCAGCAGCAACTCCCAGGTCGCGGCGTGCCCCTTGGCGAAGACGAGGGTGATCCCGTGGCCAGTGGCGACAAAACGCTGGGTTTTCACATGGTTTAACTGACATCAATTGGTGGTTTTATCATGGTTTAACCATGGTTTTAGCATCCAGCAATTTGGATCATTTCGCCAATGTATTTATAAGATTTTTTGATATCCATACCATAGCCCCATTTTTTTTTGGATACCGAAATTGTATTGAGGATCAGGGAGAAGGGCTTACTGAGAACATTGAAGAAAACACATAGCCCCAAAAAGGCGATTTTACATTCTGAACATATTGTAACCCATGATTCGGGAAATCCTTGTATATCTTAGGGAAAACGCATCATGGTGTTTTTGTTCCTAAAAGAACGTGAGAATGATTATATATTGACGAACACATGCAAAAACGCCGCATTGATGGGCTACTGTAGTGAACTTGCATAGCTGGCAACAATCCCTATGGATCCATGGCCACTGTCTGAGAAGGTACTTATATAACCTCCTAGTCACCATATCCCAGTCCCACTTCCTTTCAGAAGGTACGGCTGGATCCATAGGGAATGGTAGCATAGATACCATCTGGTTATTTAACATAGCCATGGAAAATCCCTTATAAATGGAGGTTTTAATGGGAAAATCAACCATTTTCCATGGCTATGTTACATAACCAGAGGGTATATCCCATTAAATCCCATTAAATCCCATTAAAACACCATTTTCCTATGGTTTTCCTATGGTAGATAGTTTTGTTGTTTCCCCAAACGGGTGGACTGTGTGTAGAACCTGCAGCCAGGGAGGGAGTTTTTTATCCCAAAGAGATGATCCCAAGAATGTTGAAGGCTGTTGCGGAAGGCTGTTGCGGTAGGAAATTTAGGAACATGGCCATAGAAATAGTTGATATACCCATTAGAAATGGTGACTTTCCATAGTTATGTATGAATCTGGTTGGTGGTTTGGAACCGTGGAATTTTATGACTTTCCATTCAGTTGGGAATGTCATCATCCCAACTGACTCATATTTTTCAGGTGGGTAGGTCAACCACCAACCAGATATGACCTCATCAAGAATCAGAATGTGTAAATATTATATAATATATAATATATTAATCATATAAGCCAGCAATCATTTCATGACAACGGGAAGTAATGGTTCGTGAACTGGTGCCACTGGTGGCACTGGATCTAGCTGGATCTAGCTGGTTGAATGAGGGTGAGCTGTGGCAAAAATGAGTCCAAAATGGGCCAACTATATACCCAATTGCCAAATGCCAATCATTTTGGGGTTGCGTTTCCGTGATGATTTGAACAAACATGTTTCACCACTGGAGGAATTTTCGGATGAATCTTCTCCGAAACCCAATCCGATTTTCCCATGAAGATCATGGGGCTGTCCGGTGTCAATTTTCCCTTAAACCAATCCATTGACAATAGGATTTTATGGTGATTGAGCCGGCAACGAATGCTGATGGGATCCGACAGAATTATGGGACAAAAATCTAACTTCTACTGGTGATTTAGAGGTGATTTGATGGGATTTAATGGGTATATACCAATCCATTGATCTTTAGGTACCGTAGGGGTCCGCTGGGTTGACAGCCAGGACAGCCGACTGAGCTCCGAATCCTTGGTTTCCTTTCAACCCATGAAGTTCCTTGAGCTTCGAATGGGAACACGTGTCCGATGTAACACCTATGAATCTGTATGAATCATCCATTTTTTTGATAGAATCTATATGAATCAGCGTTTTTTTTGGATAATGTATGATTCATCCATTTTTTTGGGATAGAATCAGTATGAATCATCCATTTTTTTGGATAGAATTGAATCTGTATGAATCATGTTTTTTTTTTGGATAGAATCTGTATGAATCATCCATTTTTTTGGATACTGTATAAATCATTCTTTTTGTTTGGATAGAATCTGTATGATTCATCATTTTTTTGAATAAAAAAAGTATGAATCATCTTTTTTTTGGGATAATGTATGAATCATCCATTTTTTTTGATAGAATCTGTATGAATCATCCGTTTTTTGGATAGTGTATGAATCATCCATATGTTGAAACTGTATGAATCATCCATTTTTTTGGATAGAATGATAGAATCCGTATGATTCATCCATTTTTTTGGATAGAATCTCTATGAATCATCGATTTTTTTGGATAGAATGATAGAATCTGAATCATCAACTTTTTTTGGATAGAATCAGTATGAATCATACATTTGTTGGGATAGAATCTGTATGAATCATCCATTTTTTGGGATAGAATCAGTATGAATCATCCGTTTTTTTGGATAGCGGATAGTGTATGAATCATCCATTTTTTTGGGCTAGAATATATATGAGTCATCCGTTTTTTTGGATAGTGTATGAATCATCCATTTTTTTGGATAGTGTATGAATCATCCATTGTTTTGGATAGAATCTGTATGAATCATCCATTTTTTTGGATAGGATCTGTATGAATCATCTTTTTTTTTTGATAGTGTCTGAATCATCCAGTTTTTTGGATAGAATCTGTATGAATCATCTTTTTTTTTGATAGAATCTGTATGAATCATCAATTTTTTTGGATAGAATCTGTATGAATCATCCATTTTGTTGGATAGAATCTATATGAATCATCCATTTTTGGGATCCACCAGCTAGTTTTGACCCATGCCAGCCCAACTCATGAGTTGGTTTACGTTCACTTAAACTATATATCTACTATACAGCACAGTAAATCCAGCATTATATATAATATACCAACTTAGCTACTTACCTATCTTTCTTGCCGCACATTGCACAGACTTGCCAACTTACCTGGGAAACCACAGAATTCATGACTTTGAGGATGAGGTGCGGTGCAGAAAAACACAACCTTGACCTACAGATCCCACAGTATAACATAGCAAAACTATAGAACATAGGCTACAACTGGCTATTACTATACATGCATCTACCATAAACCCTAGTTTTTGGGTTTGTACCAGCAACTTAGCTAAGTAGGGGGGCCCCAAAAAACAGTACAGTAGTTGGACAAACGACATCATTTGTTCAGCTTTGCCTTACACTGACAGCCAGTGGCCCAGTAAACCCAATGTTTCTGGGCCCTCTTGGCTTCACTAGAATAATACTGTCAACCTTTGTTTGGCAGGTTAGTGGAGTATGTTTGCTTGCCACAAACGAGAACATAGTTTGACTATGTTTGACTAGTGTTTGTGCGAGAAAGGTAATTATATGATATTATATGTAATTATCTAATATTTGCCAAGAACATATCAATTGCATCCCCATTTGGCAGCTTAAATTCTCACTGTACTGGCTAACTCCCGATTCAACTGGTTAAGCTACATAAACCAACCATTTATCAACTGGTTAATCTACATAAACCAACCATTTGTGTGGTGGTCAAACCAACAATTTTGAACCATGACAAATCCCGATTTTTGACGGCTACTGTAAATGATGTTAAATCCACATGTTCGATGATTAAATAAAGAATTGTTGATACTTAGATCGTTATTTTGATGGTCAAACGATCATTTTTGATGGTTGGCTCACCATGTTTGAGAAGTTCTTTGGACAAATCCTATTTTCTTTGAAGTTTCCCTCCGGTAACCAAACATGGCCCAAAGAAATGTTCATTAAAGCCTCAACGGGTCATTTCCCAGTGCCAAATGTTTGATTGCCGAAGGGTATATATCCGTTAATATCCCATTAATATCCCATTATTTTCTTAGTAATATCATTATCCCATTAAGATACCATGAATATCCCATTAATAATCAGTAACATACATTTTATATAGCAATATATGTTTTCCCATTGTTTGCGCATTGTTTTCCCATTCATACAATGTGAGGCCCCCCAGTTATAAGTTGGTTTATAAACCCCATTAACTATAGTTATATCTACCATAAACCATAGTTATTGGACTTACTAACCAACTTAGCTCACTATGGGGCACCACTTTGATTACAGTTTGACTTGCCAGCGTTGCCGGCCTGAGGTGCTGGCCTTGCTGTCGTCGCTCTGCGCCCGTCGCAACTTTGCCGCAGCCGTCGCGGTCGCTCAGCGCTGTCACGCCGCAGTCTTCGACGAGCGAACAACGGACACTGAGACGTTTAGGGTTTGGGAAATCATGGGATATATCTGCAATGTGAGGCCCCCAAGATAGCTAGGTTGGTTTATAACTCCAATAATTATGGTTTATGGTACTTATAACTATAGTTACTGGGGCTTATAAACCAACTTATAACTGGGGGGCCTCACATTGTGGGAATGTAATGGGAAATAGATGGTCAGCTAATCTGGGAATATTTTGGGAAATTCATCACAATAGATGGGATATTATTGGGATATCAGTTTCTGGGAAGAATGGGGAATTTCACAGGAATGCAATGGGAAGATCATGAGAGTGTAATGGGATGAAATGGGAATATTTTTGGCACCTTGGAATATCATGATATAGTGAGACTAGCATGGGAATATAGTGGGAATATATTGGGAATATGATGGCCGTAAGGGGGAGAATTGGGTGAGTAGCCTCCCCAAGGGATGCGTGATATGCAAACAAGCATGGGAAAATAAGAATATCATGGGAATAGCAAGGGACCAATAGGATAGGTATAAGATGGGAATACCAGATACCCTCTGGTAATTTAAAATAGCTATTGAAAATTGCCATTTATAGTCAGTTTTCCCATTAAACATGGTGATTTTCCATAGTTATGTTAGTTTACCAGTATTTGGAATGTATGGGATATCATAGGTATGCAAGTTGGGATATGATACGTATATCATGGGAAAGTAGCATAGGATATCATTGGGATATCTGGCTTTTCTATGAAAATTGGAGGAAGATACTGCAGGTCGGTAATATAAATATATGAATTCGATCTTTGATTTGGTGACACTTTTGAATGGCTCAACATCTAAAGATATGGAGGTGGGTTTTTCAACCTATGACATGCCAGATTTTGGGGCTGAACATTAGTGAACATCCATCCAGTTTCCTCTCTGATGATTATTCTGTTAGGATGCTAGCTGGGATGATTAAGGGCGAGCATGTTCTGTTTTTTTTGAACGTAGCTATGGAAAATCATCATGTTCAAAACGTTAGAACTAAATCGGCCCTTGTCCATATAGAAATCTGTTGAATTACCAGGTGTAAGTCCAATGAAGCAGAGGGTTGAGATACCTCCGTTAGATCACAATATGTGCGCATCAGCAGGAGGCTTAATAAAGCCATTTGTGTCCTGACATATATCCAACTTTTCAACATATAGAGCATTGATCACACCATTTTTTTGTTTCGTTCATTTCATCTTCAAATTCATCCATTCTTGGTGACCCTGTACCCAGGTACCCCAAATAGAGGAACAATCACTGAGGCTTGCTAAGAACTATTCTGAGCTTAATGGGATGATGATATTATGGCGTTTTATCTGTCACAACAATTGGATAATGTAGCATAATATCACCGTGTATTACATTATGCATATTCACGTTATGTTAAGTTATGCTACGTTAAAAACGTTAGAATATATACATATTATAATTATGTTATATTATGTTACGTTATATTGTATTGTATATTACAATATTATACATTATATTATACTATCTATATTTATTGTATCATATATTAGATTATATATTTTATGTTACGTTGCAGAATGTATTATAGTTTATTTTATATCATGGATTCCATATCGTAGCATATGATGATTTCAGATCATACATGATATTTTACATTTTATAATATGTTCCATTGTATCATATAATTGTATGACAACATATGGTATTGTTTTTTCATTACATGATATGATATTATGTTTTAACATATGATATATTGTATTCGATTTACACTTTGGTATATATATATATACACATAATATGTACATATATTTGTTTAAACAAATGATATATTTAATGTAATACGTACTATGTAATATAATGTATAAGATATAATGAAGTGGAAAAACTTATTTAATAGATCATAGATAATATATGATATATAATATTTCAACATATAGTATATAAGTTTCAATATACGATATATATTGTTCAATATATATGTTAATTTCATCTAATATAATATATTATATATTCAATATATAGTGACGGACACACACTTAGAACATAATTTGGAAAGCGATTCTCACACTTAGAACATCCCCGAATCTCGCACTTAGAACCTCCAGTTTGATACCGAATCACACGGTGCCCTGCAGAGGCCTCACACTTAGAACATCCTGTAGACATAATCATATATTTTGTATTGAAAACCAGATGTTAGCTCGAAGATTTGCCTGTTCTTCACAAACCATCAGTAGCTTGCAAAGACTCCACACTTAGAACATCAGGGGCAATGTTGCTCAGATGTTCTAAGTCTTATGTTCTAAGCGTGGGGCAAAATCCTTAAACAAGCGGTTCTAAGTGTGAGATCTGAAATGTTGGAATTTGTTCTAAGTGTATGTCCGGCGCTATATATATAATAACATACTGAATGGATAATATATTATATAATGAATAATATAATAAATGATGTAGTAAATATACAATATATTATACATTGTATAATACAATAATAATACATATTAATATATAATAATATATATATATATATATATATATATTACTGTACACACTATTACATAATATCGACTACATAACATAGATAGAATATAGAATGGATTTAAAGTATAGGATGTAAAATATAGAATATTCTGTGGAATATGCCCAATAACAATGTGTATGTTCATGGTGAATTATTGGGAGCACCATCAATCTGGATAAGATGTAACGACCTCACTGCGAGATCCCAAAAAGACCTTCAGATCTTAGGGGTGATATTCAGGTTCCTTCAAATCTATTATGCGAATACTCCATATGTCTGGTTGAACGATATACATGTGTATCGCGCTTTCAAAACACACAGCCACCGTTGTGTAATGAAGAGCTCACGTGTCGGGGGTAACATCATGTCAAATGTGGCCTTTCGCAATGAGGAAATCCGATGATGGTGCGACAGGCACGCAGGTGGTAACTTGGAAACTTTTGGGGTCCCAAAGGTGATTTGAGTATTGGATATGGCCATTGATGTTTATTTTACTTGGTTTTCTTGAATGGTTTTCCTAAAACTGGAAGATGTTTGTTTATAGTCCAACAGTCCTAACAATGGTCTGTGTATTATTCAACTACGGCAATGGGGAGAGTTCTACCCAAGCTATGGAGGTTTACCAGGTCGAACCATCGTATGACAGTTGAAAGATGTGAACACCTTTTAACCCGTACATGGGAGATTGAACCGCTTGACTAGGAGGCTTTGATGTTTTGAGGCAATCCTGTTTCAGAGGAGACAAATCTTTGGATTGAAACAACAAAACCAACATGGGTCATATCGGGTTTTCATGGGTATTGACCAAAAAAATATTGACTTGGCTCAAATAGCGATGAATCTAAACCCTGAAAAATAAATGTATATAAATGGTGCCCTATTTCCCTGTTGTTCCGGTTGTTAAAACCACACAAAATGTCACTCAAGAAGGCAGATGCAGATCTTGGAGATGTTGGCAAGCAAAAAGTTTCATCAACAAGTTTTATTTGTGTGAGTATGTTAAACTGGGCGCCCCCAACCTACAGACTTTTGGTAAATTTCTAGGTACCATGTACTAACCAATCCACTACTGAGTATCCAGTTTTCACCCAGAATAGACACATAGGAATGCTGAAAAAACCTAAGGCTGCGACTGAAATGGGGTGTACCAGCAAAATCATACAGTGGTAAGGACAAGGATGACCATGCGGTATACCAGCAAAATCATCGGTAAGGACAAGGATCAAGAACTGGAATGGGGTACCCGGGGTACCCGTTTAAAATTTGCAGCACAGCCTCTGCCAGGGTCAGTTGTCAGGGATGATCGCAACAGATTGCGCCAAGGTGAAATTGACCACTGTGCTCAGTGATGAGTGACCTATTTTTTGCGAGGCCATGTCTTGGCGGGGGTCATTTTCCCACAGTGGGGCGGCGAACAGTTGGAGCCCTGGAAATGTTGAGATGAATGTCTATACCATCTTGCCGGTGATTACTAAGTTACTACATGATCAATATATCAAAGTTCGTGAGATAGAGATCTGATCAAGGCACGTCTTTTGTTGTGCGAGACAAACATACTCTTTTGGTGCCCAAGAATGCATAGATTTCCTGCAGCCTGGTTGGATGGTTGGAGGGATTCCAAATGATATATAGATGTTATATTATATATTATATATAGATATTCTAATATAATATATAATTTCCTGCAGTTGAGTGCAAATCATACCAGTTTTCTTTTACCGTTTGAAACCCAAACAAAACCATCAATCAACCATCATGTGTCAGTGATTTCCTTTATGCTCCCAATGTTTTCTTCCAGTCCCTTTGTCCAAATCATTCGCTGTTCATTTATCGCAAACCCAAAATAGATACTGGAGACATCTGTAGATGGAAATATCATCTAGCTACCATGCAACAGTGCTACATGTGCTATCTTTTTTGGGCAACCCCATCAAAAATACCGCGATTTTTAAAGGACCATAGAGTTGGTTGAGGGGATACAACTCAGTTACAAAAACCGGTTAACAGTTAACCAGCCCAGGCACATTGAAGTGCAACAACATGTTGCTGGGGAATCATGTGGCAGGTGGCGGTCGTCTTCTTTTTCAACTCTGCGCAGTGGCATGTCAAGCCTTTGGACCAGGCTTTACCACTCAGAAATTTCAAAAGGGTACACAGAACCTCAAGGGGCTGCGGACTTTGGAAGTAAAGCAAGCATCTGATTCTGCATATTCTGCACTTATGAGCCAACAGCTATTGGTTGGACTACTTCTGCAGCTACAGAAAGAACAGTGCTCAAGCCCAAAGAGGTCATGTGTTCCCCAACATTTTCGATGCCAAGTTGCTGATGGGTTCCCCAAAGCAGGGGCCTTCGGCAGCCTTGGCTCGTGTTGATTTCTGGCTATGTTGGGCTTATATTGAGTGTAGATTCAACCGTAAACGATGGAGAAAATCAGAAAAATGGCAGACCCGGACGTTAGAGGGATGGGGGGGGTTGTTGTTAATTGGGGGGAGGTTGTTAATTGTTAATGGTTGTTGTTGATTGGGGCGGTGGTCGTTCGAGCGATGGGGGGGGTGTTGTTAATTG
>Ga0126342_10009380_pt1 | contig 17540 bp, 15 predicted proteins | sample Cyp1metagenome_FD_92528 | JGI IMG/M metagenome (GOLD analysis project Ga0126342, IMG submission 92528) | Coral microbial communities from Lord Howe Island, Old Settlement Bay, Australia - Cyphastrea 1 metagenome | ecosystem: Host-associated > Invertebrates > Cnidaria > Coral ... | reverse complement strand
TTATACATGAAAGAGACCCAATTCCTTGCAGAACTACATACATAGAATATAGGTCCCCAGTGAACATATTCATCAATTTTTTGAGGATCACCACCCAATTCCATTGGTTTCCATTGCAAAATAGTTTTTTTTCATAGTTCTACAAAGTTCTACAACACCAGTCGTGGGGGGTACCCTTCGGTGAGCTTGAAAAGTTCATTTTTTATATACAATATAAAAAGAATTTGATCATTTCGGGGTACGTTCTAGATTAGGAAACCTGAGAAAAAACATTTTCCTGGATCAAAATGGATAGCCGGAAATATTCTATGTATAGGTTTTTTTTCGATTCCGGAAGATGCTTTTATTCTATGTATAGGTTTTTTTTACCGATTCCGGAAGATGCCTTTGGAGGCCGAAATTATCGATTCTGTATTCTATGTATCCCATCATGATTATATATACACACATATGTTATAATTTGTTATTATGATTTGTATAATAACAGATTCTAAATTATATTATGATTCAGGATGGCTTACCACCTGACTGGGCCTCTTGGTATCCCGAAGGCTGATAGTCGAAGCTTGCGAAGCCGTGACTTAAGGCCTAGCCATGGCGACTACGGGAACGTCTGGTGGGGATATTTAATGGAATATTGGAGGTTTTTTATGGTTTTATATGGTTTTATATGGTTTTACATGGTTTTACATGGTTTTATATGGTTTTATATGGTTTTACATTGTTTTATATGGTTTTATCTGGTTTTAAATGGATAATACTGGGATATTAATGGCATAATGGTAGTGGTGGGGATCCCCGATAAATAGTCCATTTTAGATCTGGCTGGTGGTTTTATCCCGCTCATTAAATGTTCATCCATTAAATCCAGTAAAAATACCCATTGTTTATGAATCAAATCACATCAAATCCACCATTTTCCACTGGTTGCTGGTTCAGCCTCCCCTCTGAAAAATCATGGAGTTCGTCAGTTGGGATGATGAAATTCCCAACTGAATGGAAAAATAATCCATTCATGTTCCAAAGCACCAACCAGAGATGCAAGTTTCTGTTATCTGAGAACATGTCCCAACTTCAGTTGATTAAAGATTAAAGTACCAAGTACCCATCCAAGGTTTGCGGGTTTGCCCAGTGGGGAAAGAAATGCGGCCACCAGGCAAAATGGTTGCATTCCATATATTCCATGGATCAAAACCACAATAGTCTGGTGATTTTGGACCCAAAATATGGCTGAATAGGTTGTGACCCATCCCTATGTGCGTATGTATATATATATATTGAAATACTAACCACCTATATAGTGTACCCTCTGGTTGTTTAACATAGCTATGGAAAATAGCCCATTTACAGATGATTTTCCCATTAAAACCTCCATTTAGAATGGATTTTCCATAGCTATGTTAAATAACCCGGTGGTAGTAGTTAATAGGTTGCTTATCAACCCAACCAATAGACCACTAGGATTTAACCAGCATGCTGGAATCATGATGGGAATATTATGTAATCAGATATATGTCCGTACAAACATATCAGATACACACATATACAAACACAAACATGTGTAAACGCATGGATATCACCGATGAGCAACAGCGCTGTGCACTCGTGCCCAAGGCTGTAGGAAACACTGCACCTGTATCGTTCCTTGTGATCCTGGTTCAGAACGGGATCCCCCGAACGAATCATCAGCCAAGCGGGGTGTTGAACATTACATGATGATTTTTTGTTGGTTCTATATATATATATATATGTATGTATGTATGTATGTATGTATGTATATGTATGTATGTATGTATGTATGTATGTATGCATGCATGCATGCATGTATGTATGTATGTATGTATACATATATATATATGTATACATATGTGTATATATATATATGGAGGTTTCCTGAAATAGGGCTACCCCCATTTCATCATCCATCTTTCCATCAGGATTTTCCATGAAAAAAAAAACATCCAGCTATTGGGGATCCCTCATTAATGAAAACCCCCATATGAATACTGTATATCATATCCCCAATCAATCCCATTAAATTCTTGGTGTAACGGTTAATCAATGCTCATTTTTTCATCACAATCCAATGTATGATCCAATCATGATATGATTGGTTGGTTGGTTATATATTATATCCTCCATTATGATCAGTGTTATTCTCCATATTATCATGTTTTCCCCATTACCTCATATAATCATTCGTTCGTTTATATCCATTGTTACTATTAATGATGTTTCTTTCACAACTCATATCATCTTCATGATCCAATCTACGATCCACTTATACCTGGTTGATGCTTTCAACCCCTCTGAAAAATGATGGAGTTCGTCAGTTGGGATGATGACATTCCCAATATGATGGGAAAGATAAAATTCATGTTCCAAACCACCAACCAGCCATTAAATCCCATAAAGCAACCATAAATTGGTGGATTGAATCCCAGAAAATCCCCATAAAACATCCACCATTTTTGGTTGGACCAAAGCCCGGCACAAAGTTCTTCCCTCCACCTGCAGTCGATCAAAGAAGTCGGTGATGACCTGGTCCGGTGACACGGTGATTTTTTGAGTTCTGACAGAGACATGGGTCTTACCCTCCGGCAAATTAACATACCCTCTGGTAATTTAACATAAAAATGGAAAATCACAATTGTTCATGGGAAAATTCACTATAAATGGTGATTTTCAATAGCTATGTTAAATTAGCAAATTAACATAGACCCTGGCAGTCATCGGGGTTGGAAAACTGGTTTCCATCAAAAATCGTTTTTTTTTTCAGGGTCTGGTTAACATTTAAACAACCAAATTACCATCTGGTTATTTAACATAGCCATGGAAAGATTCACCCATTTTTAATAGGTAAGTCAACTATCAATGGGCCATTTTCCATGGCTATGTTAAATAACCAGAGGGTATATAACAATGTGAACATATGTTGACAAATAAATAGAATGGGATTCAATAGATTGATTTAAGGGAAAATCTGCAGGAAACTGGCTGGGGTTTACTCCCAAATATGGTCGTTTTTGTTTTGCGGCAACATGTGTAAAGATTATTGCATTCCCAATATCCTTTTTTCTCTTGGGATACAGTCTTGGGAATGTTTTAAGTTCAAAGCCAATGAAGGCCAGCAAATGGATTAACTGGATTTTGAACCAATGAACGGAGGCAGCAATCGAAGCAACAACCAACCAATCAAAAAAGATAACGAAGTTGTTTGAACATTGGGGACTAGGATTGGGGGTTTAACCAGTGTACCAAAACAAAACATGCATATGCTACGTATGTTCGTTGTTGCTCTACACATATACAATCACTATTATATGTATATACACGTTATCTTGTTGGCTTGCTGTTTGCACAACATGTTTGTTTCGCGATGTCTACTGTACATGAGCTTTAGTTGCATCACACTCTTCAATTTGTGTAGTTTAAGTTGTGTTGATCATATCAAAGACCCATATACTTTTGGTGGGTTGTTTAACTCTTGTTTTGAGATACAAGATAAAGATCACACTCCGGTGTTGGCATGCTGGTTATACTCCGGGTTTGGTTGTTGCATCATGCGCTTCCTTCTAAGGTGTGTCTTCACTTAGTGTCAGGAATATCCCGCTTTGAAAGTGATACCCTTGTTTCGGGTGATTGTGTCCTATTCCGAATGGATACATATACATGTGTGCAGATGTACATATACCATATATATTATATATGAGTATATGCCAAGACTTATATACCCACATGTAATGACAGGTTTAGGTTGTATTCGCACCCTTATTAGCCATGCGTTGCTAGTTCTTAGATCAAGTAATTCCCTAAAAATTCCCGAAAAAATCCCCGCACATTGGATCACCTTGTCATATTTCACAAACCCGCACAGCGCATCACAAAGCTGATGTAAGCATAGCTAAGCCACATCTTTGGGTAGCTAAGCCACCATCGAAAGTCGTCAAATCACATGTTTTTTTTTCTGATGTTTCGTCCCACAATGAAAGTGGGAATCGTTCGTATATAATCCATATGAAGGATATTATATATATATAATTATATATAAATATAAAAACATTATATATCTAATATTATCATTATGGCTTAGAAAAAAATCCTTATTTTTAATCCCTATTATAATGGTTACCCTCTGGTAATTTAACAGTTAGCTATTGAAAATGGCCCAGTCGAAATAGTGGATTTTCCCATAAAAAAATGGGTGGATTTTTCCAGTTCGCTATGTACCAAATTACCAGAGGGTACATATACCTTTATGAACTATATAGTAATCATATAATCATTGTTGATTACTCCCATGACCCATGAATTAAGGATGATTCTTTTCATATGAATTAAGGATGAATTAAGGATGTCATTACTTATTATCATGTTTTTGGTAATTCATCCCATTAATCCATGAATTACCCAATAATTTGTTCAAACCTCCCGGCACCTCGGCGAGTGGCAACCTGGCACCGAGATTCGCCATGGGAGAATAGACCTACCTGGTTGGTGGTTTTGAACCGGGAAAACCCCGGTAGAAATGTATGGTGAATGTATGGTTAATATATAATGTATGGTTAATATATAGTTAATGTATGGTTATGATGATGGTGAATGATGGTGAATAGTGATCTGGTTGATGGTTTTGAGCCAGCCACCCCTCTGAAAAATCATGGACAACTCGTCAAATGGGAGTATGAATTATTCCCAATATGATGGGAAAAATAAAAATGTTCCAAACCACCAACAAGCTACTTATTTACTTCAGAAATCAGAGAAAATTATCATAATTTGCAATTGAAAATCCCCGAACTAAATGGTGGATTGTCCATTGTCATGTTTGGTTATCACAGGGTAAGGGGTTTCAACATCTGCCAAACATCGATATAGTGTTATCCCCCAATCATTATATAAACAATCCCTAGAACGAGCCCCAAAAAGCAGCAGCTGTACAGCTGGCTGTACACATTCATGTATGCAAGTATCAAGTATAGAAATGGGTATGTTGGTGTAGATTACTCTCCCGAAAACTAGCGTTGTTGAATAAGGGATATCTCAGCATTTTGACTGGAAAGAATAAACCATAGTCTTTTAGTGCTTAATTGACAAAATAACAATAACAACAAATAATATTAATGTAAAACATGTCCTAACCTATATCAAAAATAATTAAACGGATATATCGGGACATCCTTTTTGATACCCCCATTTTAAGCATGGATTTTGGCAAAGCAACCTACCGGGTTCATGGTTCCTTCATGTGTTAACACACAGCGCACCTCCAAGTCATCATTACTCGTTCTCCACTGTTGTCCAATGGCTCTACCTTAGGGCAAGAAACATGAAAAACTCCGGGTGGGATACCAATGGGCTCAGAAAAATGTCAGGTTTTGACATGTTTTGTTAATTCATTCACAGTCCACTGTCAAGGGTATATCATGATACATCATTTTGAGCTGTCCACATGTGAGAAAAGCAGAATACCAAGTTCATGCAACTTATTGGTTGACAAATCTTAGTTCTGGGTTCTTGGATTCCAAATAACGGATTATAGTTATAATTATCTGGCTATATAGGTAGAACAAAACGTCACTTTCTCAGCAAACCCAACATCAATGCTGACTATACCCATTTATGGTTGAATAATCACCACGAAAATGTTATATCACCAGAAAAAATGGTATAGTCAGCATTGATGTTGGGTATGTCAGTCCAATATATTAATTTCTCTTGAAAAAAATCCACACCAAAATCACCACGAAATATCCGCGCCAAAGGTTGACGAGAAACTCCATGGAAAATCCCCGTGATGAGACCCGGACAGAATTGGTTTTCCCCACGGAAATCATAAAGTGGTACTTGTAATAGTACGTGGATGATTGGCACTAATCATCGCTAAAATAATTTGAACTATATAATTTATATAATCTAGATATTTGAAACCCAACACTATTAATATCTATTAATAACCCCTAAACATTCTGATAAGAATCTAATGTTGGTAAATGATCATATTCCACTCACCTAAACTAAGGTAAGGCCAAACAGTGGGGATGATTCCAGGATCCGGTCCCCATTCCATCCATTGCATTCTCGTCATTTTCCCTATGAAATGGCTATTTCAGTGGGTTTTTTCCTAACCATTTCCAGACACAATCGGTTCACAGACCTCATGAAAAACACCACTAAACCCAATGAAACCCCACTAAACATCACTAAACCCCAGTAAGCACGCAGTATCTCCAAAAAAAATAAGTTCGTGTACAACTGAGGCCTAGGCTGAGAGCTCCTGGCGTCCCGGAGCTAGGAGCCGAGAAAATCATGGCGCGTTCTACTTGGGCATAGAACTGGAATGTCCATATGCTATGGCTGGGTTATTAGTTATTTATATATGATTCCAAATATGGATGGGTTACGAGTTATTAGTTTACTATGGAAAGGTTATTTAGTTATAATAATCCAAATATTCTAGAAGAGTTAAATTAGAACCATGATATCTGGATACACTCACCTAAAATGGCGGTACCCCAAACCACCATTGGTTTCAATACTAAGTCATGGCCTAGTGACTTGGATAATTTGGGGTACCCCTATTTTTGGGGAACCCGCACACAGAGTAGATGAGATACCTTTTGGTCATTCAGCATAGCGAACTGGAAAATCACCAGTTTGAATAGGTAAATCATGATACATCATCTATCAAATGGCCATTTTCCATAGCTATGTCAAATAACCAGGTGGTATATAGCTGGATAACATGTTGCCTGATATATATATATATATATATAGATCATTCAGAAATATGGTGCCCATGGGGGTCCCCAAGTATCAGTATATATATATATATATATGTATATGTGGGATATATCATGTGAGACTTTGGTTTAAAACCATTTAATGTGAACCCGGCCAGTGAGATATTGGAGTCGTATCCATATTTCAACCATTGGTTTAGCTGGCTGGATATACCCAGGCCAAGCCAGGTGTTTGCCCTTGAAGTAGTGATGATTAAATATCAACATTTGGTCTATGACTCTGTGAATCCTGGGTTAACATTTTTGTGGGTTTGTGGTGAGTTTGTTTTGACCAGAAATGGAGATACTAGAGAAGGGGGGACGAAAGGTAGGTATGCGAGTGGAAGTAAAACAAGGGAATCGGCTGACTCGCCGCCCTGGAGCTGTCGACAAGTTTTTTTCATTCGCAGGGTGGACTGCTTAAAACCCAGTGTTTTTTACATGTTTCATGTTGGGAAGGCATTTTGAAAGTGTCATTTTGTACTGCGTGGGCCTATTCAAAATTGAGAAAATTGTATTTCGTGCAGGCGAAACGATCGTTTTTTTTTAAATCACAGTGGGAAAAAATTGGAAATTGTTCTTCATCAAGAAATTCCACGTCCTTACAGCTTGAACGCATCTTTTTTCAACTCTGCCACAAGCATGCGGGAAGTTCTTCCAAGATTGAACTAGTGATGGAAGCATTATGCCTCCACTGGAAGCTTCGCGCCCATTTCCAACGATTTTCGTTGGTTCCCCCATGGGATTTGTCTTTTTGGGCAAAAAAGCGATCGGCTTCCATTTTTTTCAAAACTTTCCATGTGGAGTCAACTTGCTGGGTGCCTGCGACAACAAAGCGGTTGTTGAACTTCACTCGGGTTATTAGCCCCGCCCCACCCCATCTCCAACGTAGCATCATGTTGGTGTGCAAGTGCCAAGGAAAGTTATTAGCCCCACCGCACCCTACCCCACCCCACCCCATCTCTAACGTAGCATCATGTTGGTGTGCAAGTGCCAAGGAACGTTATTAGCCCCACCCCACCCCACCCCACCGTACCAGCATAAGTATACAATCGCAAAAAATGACAACCCTTCCAGGGCGGCGAGTCAGCCGATTAATCAAGCTATGGGTGCCTGGGTGCGCAGCAGTTTTTTTCTGTCAACCGGTTGTGGCGCGGAGATTAACTGCGCGCGCTGGCAGGGATGCCCCCACTGAGATGACGAAACCATGGGAGTCCACAGATTTACGGGTGTAAATCACGGCCGTCAGCCAAAGTGGAACACCAGGGTACCACAAGTAAAGGACAAGTTTCACAACTTTGCATATATGTCTTTTTCGTTTATATCGATGCAAGAACATGTTTTTGCAGGTGGAAAGCGGCCGGTACCTTTGTTGTACATAGATGTCTGAGATAAATATAATATATATATAATGTGGGTAAAGCTAGAACTCTCACTTGGGGAACATCAGTTGTCAACAGATCCAAGGGCCATCAGGGGGCGGTTTCATTGCAGCCTTGGTGTGCAGGTCTGAAAGTTTAATGCAGCGGGAGTGCGTAAATCTACTAAACGGTTTCCCATGGTTCAGCTTTAGTGCAAAATTTGGATAGAGTTTGAAGTGTCGTGAGAGACCAACATGACTCGACCAAACACCAAAGACCATTTAGTAGAGATCCTGGGTTGCCGACAAGTTGAGGGACTAACTGACTAACAGAACTCGATCCAACACCACTTTTTTCCTGATTCATTCTTCAGGTTTGACTTGTCCCCTGTTGCAACTTCAAAAATTGCGTCTACTAAATGGTTTCAGGTATTTTCCAAATCTGTGCTAAATGATCTAAATGGTTTTGGCAACAAATGACACCGGTACATCATATGATTAATATACCATGTTGCATCGTTATTAAATGTTTTTTCTCAGGGGTGTAGCGATGTTTTCTGGACTTTTGATTGGTACATCATGTTCTTCTACTACATGGTTACGGAGATGTCATGTCTACTATATGGTTCAATTTGAGGGTTTGTTTATGTTATGTAAGGGTTTGTCTTTTGCTAGTTTTCGTTTTCTGCATGAATCTTTTTTTGAAAAAGCAAAAAAGAGCAAAAGGGAGCCAAAAAGAGCAAAAAGAGACAAACAAAATCAACAGAGACAAATTTAAAGGAAACCAAAAATAAACCTACTGAAACCTACTGAGCTGGTTTGTGAAAAAGAAACAATCCACATGTGTGCAAACACAGAGAGCACAAAGGTTTCCAATGGTTTCCTGTCCCTTCCTATTGCAACACATGACTACAACTGCTTTAAAAATTACAGCTGCCAGCGATGAGCATCAGGTTCACAAAAATTCAGCTTGCCGTAGAGGGTCATGCATTGAAGTAAAATATTTGAACCCCACACATCACCACTTGCTAAGATTACAGCAGTGTCATCCGGTGGCTTGGCCACATGCAGCTGACAGTCGAGTAGCTGTGGACTTGCGCCCTGGGAAAACACAACTTATTTACATGTATTTCCAAAAATACACCCCCAAAAAAAGCGCAAAAAAAAAAACAACGAGCTGCAAAGAGCCAAACTGAGCAAACAAGAGCAGAAACGAGCACAAATATGCAAAATTGAGCAAGCACAAAGGCAAATAAATACAAAAACAAACAAAAAAGAATCCAGAAAGAACAGAGTTGAGCAAGAAAAGATATTCAAAAGGCAAGAATGAGTCCGGAAGAGGCAAAAAGAACAGAAATATGGGCCAACAAGAGCAAACATGAGCAGAAAAATGCACCAAAAAGAGCCAAACAAAAACGAAAAATAGAAAAAACAGTAAACAAGAGCAAAAAAAACAGAAAATAGCAGAAAAGTGCAGACAAATGAGCCAAAAAGAGCCAAAAAGAGCCAAAAAAAAACAACAAGAGCACAAATGGGCAGAAATGATCAGATTTTTTTGTGTTTTATTGTTTCTTAATTAGTTTTCTTTTACATCCTTGGGAACCAATACATATCCACAACCTCCCACCACACACCACACACATTACTCTTGGTGAATTAAGGCAAAGACGAAGAATGCTTGCAAAAACTTGCCAACCTCATTCGGCAAAGAAGAAGAATGCTTGCAAGAACTTGCGAACCAAATGGTTCTCATCGCGTTCTATTCTTCCCCAGAAAACGCCAGAAAACTCTGTTCAAAGGCCAGGTCGAAGGCTGTATGCCTCAAATCAATGTTTCGTGGCAAATGCTTATCTAAGGCATTGCTCACAGCACATTGATCTGTGTAGCGAGTTGATGCTGAGCACAATCGCACGTTGATCACGCTGATCTGGATGTGTGGCTGAGCGCCCAGCGAGAAGATGCCACCGGTACTCCTGGTACTCCGGCGCCTCATAGGCTTTTGACAATGCCGCAGCCTGCCACAAATGAACTATGAGGGAATACTGGCGAACTCTCCTCTATGTGCACTTGGGTGTGACCCTGGTGCGCCCGTACTCTCCACGGGCGGCTGGCTGCCCCGAATTGCTGCTTTTGATCCTGGTTGACGATCCACAGCACGTCCTCTCACTCCAAAGTTCGCTCCGCGGGGGCTGCACCCAGACAAGGCATGAATCGCAATGCCATGTCATCTCTTCATGTCATTGAAATCTGCATTTTGCAGCATGCCTGTACCGTTCAAGAGCCATGTATATGGTTCTTTCACCCATTAATTGGTTGCGAGGAATAAAGCAAGGGCTGTGCATAGTACCCAAAAAATGTTCCTTTCTATCACCTAATTTAAGATGAATTTACCTTTTTGTCAGCCCTGTCCATCCGCCGTGCGGCACCTCTCCGCGCCGTTCTAGGCATAGCTGCTGCACAGCAGAGGTGAGTTCGCGGGGTAGGACCTTCGTCAACGGCGTGGCGAACGTTTCGGCGATGGTCAAAAAAGACCCGGTCCGGGATGTGGAACTGACAAAGACTTAGTGGTGATTTAGTGGTGATCAATGGTGATTTAATGGCTTATATACAATACTATGATATATATATATGTATATATATGTATATATATATGTATATATATAATGTGTTACGGTTATCCCTAATGGTGATTTAACGGTGACACACCCAGAAATGCTCCATGTATGGAATATTTATATTTACCATTATTTACCTACATTTACCCAATGGCCCAAATGTAGGTAAATATTCCATACATGGAGCACCTGGGATATAAAGACATATAATGCGTTAAGGTGTGTCTGTCATGAATGGTGATTTACTGTAATGGTTATATAATATAATGGGATATAATGGTGATCTAACCCATGCAATATCATATCACTAATACTGATTTAATGGTGATATAATGCGGATATAAGGGGATATATAACCTACTTGGATATGCAGTTAGGGTTCTTTCTATAATATGACCAAATACCCGCCGGTAATTTAACATAGCTATGGAAAATGACATATTTTCTAGTGGATTGTCCAACTGAAATGTTTATTTTCCATAGCAAACTCTTAGTTTACCAGAGGGTACCCCAGAAGTTGGGATAAAACGCTATCACTTCTGGTTCTACGTGGGCAAGTTCACCGGAACTGCCCAAGTTATAAGGATTTCAAAAAAGGGACTCAGATGCTGAAAACCACATAGGTGTGTCTGAAAATGGCCTCTACAGCCTTCAGTTCTGGCCAGTTTCGCTTGCTGAAAAATGATGGAAAAATACTGGTTAATGCTGGTTTAATATGGATCACCTGTATGTATAATATGTATGTATATATATGTACATATTTCAAAAATAGGGATTTAACCAAGAACCTCAAGAAACATTGGTGTGCAGAATTGGATCAATATCCCATTGTATTGTCGAAGATGCACCAGCCATTTTATGGGGATATCATAGGAACGGAGATAGAAGCAACTGGGAGAACCCAAGTTCGACGGGGTCCTATTGGCATAACTCAACCTCAACTAGCCATCCGATTTATGGTCCATCTATTACCCTATATAAAGTAACATAGATGTGGAAAATGGCATCAAAAAAAACATACCAATATTACCTATGAAAAATGGTTATCTGGTTGGTGGTATACCTACCCCTCTGAAAAATGAGTTCGTCAGTTGGGATGATGACATTCCCAATATATGGAAAGTCATAATCCATTCATGTTCCAAAGCACCAACCAGCCATTAAATCAAATAAAACAACCATTTTGGTAGGTTAGTAACCCCACTTTTCTAATGTTCCAAAGCACCAACCAGTTATTTTCCGAAAAACATCACCACTACATCACCAAGTGTCAGATTTCATTACTCAAAATTTTCACTATATTCCAATGATATCCCACTATATATATATATGGGCAAATTATAATAATTCACAAACCTGAAACAAGGCCATTTGGGGATGATTTCCCTAACATAAACCATGATTCCAGTGAGGGAGAGCAGTGAGGTCGTTATAATTTACCCAGATATCATCCATTAATAAATTTGGTGATTTTCCAAATTTGATATCCACCATCATGGATCCGCCGGAGTCGACCGAGTCGAACCGTTTTCAACACGTACTTTTTTCCACAGCTGGATCAATGGGGGATGATAAACAAAGCATGGGGATTCAGTAGTAATGGGATATGATATGGGTATAATTAATGGATATCATGAAAATGGTTTTTTTTTTTAAGGATATGATATGGGATTGAACATTATTTGGATATCATGGGATATGCAACATACTTGGGGCTGCAGTGGGGATTATGAATGGGTATAACTAATTATCATAGTAAGAACCGCCATAATCTGGGATATGATATAACCCCGAAAACGATATGTGGTTGTATAATATATACACTTGTAACTGGAACTGCAACAAGGAGGGAACATGATGTACCAGAGCTAGCATGGGGCAACCTATTTTCAGACCACTTTTGGTAGTGGGGTTTAGAGGTCGGCACAGGTCAATCGGCGGACCGCAAGGTGTCACAAAACTTGTGATAGCACGGAGAACCTTAAATACCCTTTGAACAATCAGCTTTTAGTGCATCAAATCATCCATCAAATCAACTTTCTTCCTGAACACAAGGCTCCAAAAAACCCAAGTCCCCAATGATAGTGAAAGTTCTTACTCAAAATGCCATGGTAAATGCCACTAAAACAGACTTTGTTCCTCTCGAATTCACGCTGTGCTGGCAACACATGGTTGAACATTGCGTTGAACCAACTCACATCCACAACGGAGCACAGGAACAAAATGTCAATGTTTATGCTTCCAGTGCCCTCCTTGTAGTTGTAGGTCTCAATCATCGCATCCATCAATGTGCTCACTTTCTGACATTCCAATTTGGACTGGAACAGGGTCTTCTTGATGCGGGATGGGAACAAGGTATGGATTGCCTTACCCATGGAGGATCATGGAGGAACATTTCTTTACCCTCTGACTCCTTTGTCAAAGCGGCTGGTGCTGCCATTCAGCCAAGCAACAGGATCTGTGTCTCCTGCGGCAGCATTCCCAGCATTCAGTCGTGCGACCGATCCTGTAATCCTATAGGCCGTGTTGAGGTTGAAGCCTTTTTTGTGGGAATTTTGGGTGACAGGAACATCCATGTTGAAAACGCAAATTTGAAAAAACAAAAGATGCTAAAGTAACATCAAGTTTATATTTCTCAGTTTAACCATCATTCATTAACCATCTATGTGAACCATCTCAGTTTAACCATCTATGTCCCCCAAAGGGGCTTTCGAAGTGACTATGTTTATATCCCTCAGTGGTTTCACCCCCCATCAGCCATGCGGGCCATGCGACGATGGTGGCAGTGACTAGAGGCTCCTTCCGCAGTGCGTGCGGCCCCACGTTGGGGTCTGATGGATTTCATCAACAAATATGGGGATATAATGGGGGAAAATATAATGGGGACATAATGGGAATATATAAGCTATAATCTGATTTATATATGAGTTTGAAAGAACATGGTGAATTAACAATCCAAATCCGTTGCCGTTTTTGATAGGGAACATAACATGTCGCACATGTTTGAACCATGGTTTCATACTGGGACGTGCTGATATACATATACATATACATATATATATATATTTATAAAATAGAGATAATGGAATATATATGGATATATGATATATAACTATATAACCGACTGAAGTGTTGAACCATGTCTTGTACCCGCTTGAAAGATCACCCCACGAAACATAACTGTTTAGAAAGTGGGCTTAGTTCACTCAATTATAAATGGGGTAACTGAGGAATCGGGATCTTATGAATCAAGGTGACCAGTTTCGATCCATGGGATGATCCGGCTGGCAATTTGGAGACATACCGACAGGGTGTAGTTCCAGGTATTATTGCATGGATATAAATATATATATATATAAATAAATAGTATGGATACCTTCTATTACAGGTAATATGGAAATATATATTATATAACTATGGTATATGGATATCTTTATACAACAGTATATTAAACCATAGTTATAGGATGCTATGGGGGCCATAGAAACCCAAGTCATGGAAGTGATGTACTACTGTACTACCATGGTTATATCATGATGCGGGTAAAACATGGTAAAATAATAATATACCACCCATTTGGGAATGGTTTATACCACCTATTTATGGTGATCCGGGGGATTGTTTATTATTGATTACTATATAATGTTATATCAAGTTATATCCATAACAAAAATCACCCCAACCCCCAATCACCAGTTTGGTTGGCAAACAATCCGCAAGGAAACCATGAAAAACAAGGACTCACTGTCACCCCGTCACCAGCGTTGTCGTTGTCTCTCCTGCACCCCTTTGGGCGGCATCTGCGGTGGTGATGGGAAGTCGCCGGCATGTTCCACCACAACCTGCCCCATGGTTGGGAATCGGCAAGTTGGTGAAGATAACTAAGATAACTAGGGTTTATGGCAGAGATGTTGATAGTACTCGATGTAACCTTTCCTAACTCAGAAAGAATCTATACTATAAATAGACCATAACTATAACATACTAGAACTAGATAGACTATAAACAATTACGGAACACATACGCTAAACAAAAATACGACAAGGTAAGTACAAGATAATTTCATGGTTGATTCGCTCAGTTCTGGATGTGGGATATCTGGGTTATCGTAAATCATTCCACACCTACAAACTGGGGTGCACGTACAGCAGCTCGACATGTTGCGTTTTACTTCAGGCAGCACAGTTTTTCTTTTGCTGGGGCAAGAACAGCTAGTGGATCTTCCAAGCATGGATAATGTCAATCATCTGATTGATAATTTCCTCTTGTTTACATTACATGTGTATATATATATAGCAGGTGGGTTACCAATGGTAATTTGCGAACTCTCATGATCTTTCAAAAAATGTGTGTTATCATGTTTACTTTAAATATATGTTGAACATGTATATATAATTATATATCCTCTGGTAAACATACAAAAAACTATGGAAAATCACCATTTTTAATGGGAAAACTCACTATTTCAATGGCCATTTTCCAGTTAGCTTTTTCTATGTTTACAAGGCCGGGTATATCCCCATGATTTGGGGCAAACAACACACATATGATTATCTGCTTGGTGGTTGAGCCCTACCCCTCTGAAAAATGTGAGTTCGTCACTTGGGATGATGACATTCCCAATCTTACTGGTGCTAAACGTAGGAAATGTCGGGAATGATCCATTTCATCACTAGTAATAATAATCCCAGCAACCCCCAGCAACCCATCCATTCCCTACGTTTAGCACCAGTAAGCCATATATGGAAAAATAAAACATGTTCCAAACCACCAACCAGTAACCAGTATATGGGTATGGATCAATACCTATTAATACCATTCCATTTACCAGCTATTTTGATGTTCACCAGGGGTACAAGGTTTTGACACACTGCCATATCAGTATCTTGTTGCTTCAATCCACAAGATTCCAACTTCTCACAGCAACTTCGTCCACCTCCTTGCCACTTTGCAGGGTGAGTCGGTACGGCACCGTGGGGCTCGTGGCCAAGACGTCCACACCTCAGGGTGAACTCAACCATCCACCCGTTGGAGGTGCATGCAAATTTCTGTTCCCACAGCAGGTATTAAACTTCAACCAATTGCTTCTAGTACAAACATGATCAATCCACACTGTATATATATATATGTCATATTTATGTATATATATATATATTATATTGAACTGCAATAGATGAAAAGAGAGAGAGAGAGAGATACATTTTTCCATCAGCACCCCCTTAGATTGGACACAAACTGGTCGAATACATGACTGAACTGGGGGTTCTTTTCTGGGGTGTGTGTGTGAATTAGGGGAATGAATTTAATCGATTGATTCATCCCCATCCCATATGTTTCATACATGAGTAATTACTGCATTTTACATACATTTGGGAACCTTAGGGGAATGACTAGCAAATACCACACATGGAACATATGGCCATGATTATTAATTATATACTTCATCCACTCATCTGCAAAAAAAAAAACATTCCGCAGAGCCAATGCCGGCAGCGGCTTGGAAACCTTCAGTGCCCGTACTTGAGCTCTGGCAGTCCCAAAAGATGGGACTTCGTCAAGTCGTCAAGTACCACATCTGTGTCAAGTTCTCCATGGAAGGTTGCCAGAATAGTTCATGGAAGAGGGGATTTGCACTGTTTCGGACTGCACTACGAGTAGATTGTCATGTCACCAAGCATCAGTCCGTCTCAAAGTTTGGTATGCTGACATGTGATGCGTTTCGCTCTTAGGTAGCACTACATTAAAAGCTCAACGTGAACCAAATCTATCACCCTTGTGTCGCTCCGACCCATTCGGCCGCCGCCCAACATTCAAATATACAGTTCAACATTGTTCAAATCATCCCGTTGGTAATTTCAAGCCCGCTGAACATCTCACTCGTTGGGAATCATCATCCTAGGTAAGGAATGAAAAAAATGATTAATTACTGTACTTGAGACTTGAAACAATGCTGTGTACATAATTAATTACATACTATATTTACTATCCCGTGTGTAAGTTTGTAAATAAAATTGAGCACCCCAGACACCCGGCGTCAGCACATCTCCGGTCCCCACGGGTCCCCGTGCCATATTCGCTGGTGAGTCGTTGGCGAAAAACGTCCAAGTGCAACAACCCAAGGAAGCCGCACCTGTCAGGTGGGAACTAAAAGAGCTAATCCAACCACGCAATCACTCCACTTACACGACACAAAGGACGTGTTTTCTTTTAATCTTTCTACAATCGCGCACTGGTAGGGGTCAAATGACCTGATGTATACCCTCTGGTAAACTAACATAACTATGGAAAATCACCGTTTTTAGTGTGAAAATCCACTGTAAATGGCAATTTTCAATAGCTATGTTAAATTACCAGAGGGTAATGGTCAATGGTAAATATAAATGGAATACAATGGTGTACACACATAGCCTACTCGGGAGTGCAGTTGAGGTTTTTAATGGATCTATACCCTCTATATCCCATGGCCAATCTATTTGTGGGTCTGAAAATGGGTGATCCCCAAGACATCCCAAAAAACTGGTTTCAATACTAAATTATGGTCTAATTTTGGATGATTTGGGGGTACCCCCGTTTTTGGATGTATATACATAAATATATATATATATACATATATATAGAGATACATGTATACATATATATATATATACATACACATATATAGGTTATATAGATACATGTAAATATATATATATACACATATATATATATATATATATATATACATACATATATATATATATACACACATATATATATATATATATATATATATATATATATATA
>Ga0126342_10009379_pt1 | contig 17541 bp, 10 predicted proteins | sample Cyp1metagenome_FD_92528 | JGI IMG/M metagenome (GOLD analysis project Ga0126342, IMG submission 92528) | Coral microbial communities from Lord Howe Island, Old Settlement Bay, Australia - Cyphastrea 1 metagenome | ecosystem: Host-associated > Invertebrates > Cnidaria > Coral ... | reverse complement strand
TTGGCCAACATGGGCCCCGCGAAAGATAAACATGGAGTTCGCGAAAGTATCGCGAAAGTAAAATTTTTATTCGCGAAGAATGGCCGTTCCGGGATAAAGGAATTTTGATCAACAACCATATATATATATATATATATTAATGGTAACATGGATCCCATCAATATATGATGTTAGCATAGAAAAACCAGCACCATGGATCCGTCATGGGTGATACTATCATTGTTTTGACACAACCATAAGTTTCTCTATGATTTCGGGACAGACATGACATGAAATGACTGGTAAATCATGGCAACATAGTGTAAATCATCATATGCCATCGCTATTTAGATGGCTACGCGGCTACAAACTGGTTGTGAAACCACCATCATATGTTTAGCACCACAATATTTACAGCAATCAAGAGCTTGCATCTCCAGCATACGATGGCAGGTTTGTGGCATTGGAGCGCATTCGAAAGCCTGGCTGGGTGGATCAGGATGGCGGTGGCCAACAACGAATAGATAATCGAAGGAAGGAAGCAGTGAAGGGACACAGAAAGGATCAAACAGGTTTAAAATCCACTTAAATGCCCGGTAGCTTCACAGATTCAAACTTGTTTTTTTTCATTGATCCCATTGTGGGTGAAGAGACTTCCATGGTTTTCCTACCAAGAACCATCTATCTTCCCAAATCTTCCACCAGATCCATGGGTCCTGGCGTTTTTCATATATTGGGGAGCCGGGAGCGGAGCTACGATTCGAGGAAATCAACTACATGAAGACTCAGTAGCTACAGTTTTTAAGGGATATAACATGATGATATAACACAACCTTTTTCTGGAAATTCCATGTGAATTTGATGGTAGAATATGGTAGAATTGGATTATAACTGGGATATAAGATATATATATAAAAGATATATATATATATATAAGATATATATATATATATATTATAAATATATATATATATATCTATCTGGGTAAATTATAACGACGTCACTGTTCTCCCTCACTGGAATCATGCTTAGTAAGGGAAATCATCCCCAAATGGCCGGAAGATTCAGGTTAGTGAAATATTATAATTTACCCATAATATAATTATATATATATACCCTCTGGTTGTTTAACATAGCCATGGAAAATCACCATTTTTAATAGGTAAACCATCAATATACAGATGTTTTATCTTTAGATGGTCCCAACACGACTTTCTTCGGATCCCTAGATGTTTTTTCGCAAAACAGGCAGCCAGAGATGGGTTCGGGCATGATGATGGCCTATCCCACACAAGTTGAGGCGGCGGCACAGGGTGTGCTTGCCAGAAACGACTGGTTTTGATAAGGTGAATTCGACTTAATAATGGTGGTGAATAATTGATTATAAAAATTGTTAATAATGGTTAGTAATGGTGGTTATGGTTAACCATTATGGGAATTTTAACCATCAACTGGTGCGTTTTACGCAGGGAATTTTCGGGAATCCATAATTGTTAGTCATCATCCCAGCAACCCCATTCCCAACCCATCCAGCAACCCTATATAGCTACGTAAAACGCACCAGTACGTCGATGAATTATCGGGAGATCAAATGCAAAATCTCTGGCTTTGAGTTGCGAAGCACAACCGTTGACCCAAGCCTATATACAATAATGTACATATATTTCATTCATATATATATATATATTCCTGTAATTACATGGGAGCCCCACATACTTGTTTGGTGTTTCTGGCCAGGGGAAGGGTTCAGGGTGCCTCCATGGGCTTACAGGATGGTGTTTTTAGGTCAAGAACTTGTAGCCCAAAACCATGGTCGCAAGATATCAAAAGCACAGATTCCGTGGTTTTCTATTCATGTTTGCATTTCGAGATTCCATGCCATAGATGTGTTATTTTCGCTTCCCAGGTATTAGATGTTATATAACCCATCCCCTACCAAGATCCATACCCAACCAGCCCACACATTTGGTTGACCCTACCATCTCACAAGACATTGATTTACCATGCTACCACCAGTCCAAACTGATTGTAATCTTGGTCACTACCCGCAGGATCGCTGAACTTTGTGGATGGAAATGATTAGTCGAAAGGGAAAGTATCCCCAAATGGCCAAACTTGTTAAGTGAGTGAATTTTTGTAATTTATCATAAATTCATCAAACTTGTTTCATATTACTTGTGTATGTATATATATATATATACTATATAATTATATAGATATAAACACTATATATACAATTACATATGTATATATATATACACATACAATATATTTAATGCAGTTACAAGGTGAGATAACCTCGTTGATTTCTATCCCCCTTTGGGCATCGAACATTTTATGAAAACGGCCAGGGCTTGACACCGTGACTGGTGGTGATGAATCATTTCCTGTGGAGAGTGGCCGTTGCGAAATCCGGGGAAATCACCAGTTGAAAACGGTGGTCAACATTCCGTTATTTATACAGTTATGGCCATTTATCAGTTATAACTGGTTATAAGTGGGATTATACATTCTATAAATGGGATTATAAGTACTTATTTATATCAATGGATTGGTTTTCACGGGAAAATCTTAAGCGGAAACCATAGATTTTACCATTAAGATCATGGGGCTTTCCTGTAAATTTTCCCTTAAACCAATCCATTGATTATAGGGTTTCAACCATCCTTTTCCCATAGGATCCCAACTGACGAAGTCATATTTTTCTAGGTGGTTATTGCACCACCAACCAGGATATATATGCCATATATATATATACAATGTGAGGCCCCCAAGATAGCTCAGTTGGTTTATAACTCCAATAACTATGGTTTATGGTACGCAAATAACTATAGTTACTGGGGCTTATAAACCAACTTATAACTGGGGGGCCTCACATTGCATAGTTTCAACCATTCTTTTGGTGGTGCAGGATTTTGCAACCATTCACCGTATGGGATTGGTTGAAAAGAAGGTAGCCCATTCCATCCAGAGGTTTATCCTTAAATGTTTCCCGCCTCTTTCCCGATGAAAAAGAGTACTTTGCCATTTGGAGTATAGCCCAGAAATGTGGGCAAAGCCATTTCTGGTTGGTGGTTTGGAACCATGGAATTTTATGACTGTCCCATCATATTGGGAATAATCATCCCAACTGACGAGCATATTTGTCCGAGGGTAGGCTCAACCACCAACCAGATGAATATTCATTGTATCCCCATTGATGGTTCTTTTCTTTCCCCGGATGGTACCAGGCAGACGTCAGCATCCGAAGCACCGGAAGCACGTCGCAGGAAAGCGGAAGCGACTTGGAAGGAATCCCAACTTGGGACTTAAAAGGCTATCCAGTCGTTGGTGCGTGAAGGAGCGCTTGGGTAATGGTCGTATTTTCTATGAAATGATTGAAATGGGGAGCCAGTGATCATCCATGACATTCCTTTTTGCATGCCAACAAGTTTGTTCATTTTATATAGGATGGTGGAGTACAGCAAAGAATTTCACTTTAGGGTCACCTTTTTTTAAGGTGGATGTACTGATTTTTGACCAGCATTATTTTTTTGGATTTATACAATAGACCTCTTCCAAATACATAGCGGCATAGCGCCTACCAGCTGATGGGCTGATTGCTGGGCTTGGTACACAGTCATGGCTTACCAGCATGGGAGCCTTGCAGGAAAGTGCTCTACCAATGCATCTGGGTTTGGCCATCGCGAATGGGCAAAACATACTCTGCCAACCACTTGCCATGATCATAACCATTGAGGTGGCGAGAAATTTATCCATGCTTCGTTCAACATGGTTCAACATGCTTCAACATGGTTCAGCAACCTGTTTTACATTTTGAGTTTGTCTGAACATTTGGGGTGCCCCCAAAGTTTTTTTCAAAGTTGATGCTTGATCATGGTGGTTTTTCCTTATTTAGGGCATGTTTTTGTTGGGAGAAGCACATCTTCAGACAGACCCAACTTGTTCGCTCGGATCCTTTCTGTGGCATGTTTGGACCAGCTCGGCCCCGGGGCGTTGTTTGGATGGTCGTTGTGAAAAAATCTGGTGCTTACCCTCTGGTAAACATAGAAAAAATGGAAAACACTATGGAAAGATTCACCATTTTTAATGGGTAAATCAACTATTTCTATGGTCATTTTCAATAGCAAACTGTTAGTTTACCAGAGGGTAACTATTTTTTTTGTGGCTGTGTTTTTTTTAGCTGGTTGGTGGTTTGGAACCATGGAATTTTATGACTTTCCAGAAACAGTTGGGATTGTCATAATCCCAACTGACTTTCATTGTCATATTTTTCGGAGGGGTAGGTGGCTCAACCACCAACCAGTCTATATGATTATATATACATATACATATATATATATATATATATATATTGTATAATACTATACAATAATATAATGTTCACTATAATACTATACTAATGTATACTATACTAATGTGTACTATTGTATATATACTATAATACTATACCAATACTATTATAATATACTATCATATAATGTTCATCATGGACCCATCTCGATTCACCTTTGAGCCGCTAACATGATCTCCGAACAGGAAAGCATGATGACTTTTGATGACTTTGAGCATTATTGACCATGATTAGCCAGTATTAAAAGTAACCATTACGAATCTGAACCAGTATTAACTATTATTTACCATTATGAACCAGGTATTAACCAGTATTGACCAGTATTAACCAGGTATTAACCAGTATTGACCATGATTTTAACCATTACTATAGCCATTTCAGAATCAGATCGCATTCCACCAATCCCACGACAGATTTTTCAGGTGAGGAATGGAGTCCCCACGACAAGGCCAAGGACCGCAATGCTTGGATGAACATCTGCAGGATGAAACACATGGCATATTAAATTATAATATTGTCGTTAAAAAAAACAAACATATTTGTGTAATATATATATATACATACTTGAACATATACACATCATGGTTCAAATATGTTTTTTTTGAGCGAATACCTCATTTTGAGAAGACACAAAATCAAAGATCCGCTGTCGTAGCGTATGCAATGCACCAACATTGTTGGGAGCATGTACTCATGATGTAGCTTATTCTATTAAAAATGCATATTCATCAATATTTGCTATAATTATTGGTACAAAAACTGCCTCTTCCCAATATTGTTGGCCATCCGCCCAAGATGACAATATGGGAGTGTCTGGAAACGGGTCATACCCGCCAAAAATCACATGTTGATGGCGAACAATGATTTTCTGGCAATGAAAATGGTACTGTCCCATTTTCAGACACACATTGATAGTCATTGATACCCCGTGATTCTTAGTTTACCCATTGCATTCGGCATGTATTTCTCTTTGTTCACTTGCCTGCGAAGCCTCGAGGACGACGAGGAACCCAAGCATGCCCAGGCCATCCCATGGCCCCTGGCAACGTGGTCACGGTTGTTAGGTGAAGTCATCCGGCGGTTTTTTTCAGCGATCAACCATGATCCATGGATCGATGTTCCTTGAAGTTAACAGGTGCGAAAGGTACTGAAGGAAATGTCACACCCAAGAAGCAGGAACTATATATGACTATACTATCGGGGTGAATGGATTCCCAGTTATTGTCACCTTCACCACGTAGGTTACTTGCGGAGGAAACGTGCACAACACGAGTGGATAGAGAGGATGACTTGCCAGAGCTCCGGTTTTTTTCCACTCTATCAATGCGTGTACGTAAGTAAGTATACCCTCTGGTAAACTAACATAAGTATGGAAAATCACCATTTTGAATGGGGAAATCAACTATAAATGCAATTTTCAATAGCAAACTGTTAGTTTACCAGAGGGTATACTGAGGAGAGTGGCTTTATCCAAGAAGAATCTACTCTATTTCTTGGGGGCTGGGGTGAAATCACTATTCTTAGAGGAACTCAGACACCCTCACCCCACATGGCCAGTTGTGTGCACGATTCATCCAGTTGCTTAGTTTCAGCAGTGAAGAAACGAAAGAAACTCAGGTTTTGCAACGCTTCAATCAATCTCATTGCAGCTACAGACCGCAGTATCCCACCAGTGAGCAGCCAGGAATGGTGAGAATTTCCCTTTGATCTTTAATCTTTGTATATGGGCGGTTCTTAAAATGGGGGATCCCCAAGACGATATGTTTCTATATACTAAAATGGTCTAATTTGGGATGATTTGGGGTTACTCCTATTTTACGAAACCCCATATATTGTTGTTGCATTGGCGATCTTCAAACATGTTCGATGGCGATGTATGATGCTCCGCAGTGCCAAAGTTCAACTACAAACCAGATCCCTGTACTCAACCATGAAAGATGTGGCTAAATTCAATGGGAATTTCAGGATCCTAATATAGATAGCATCAATTTAGGTTCCTGAAATGGTCATTGATTCATTGGGCTTTTTCATAAATGGGGGTACCCCTAAATCACATACCATCATCCATTTTAGGTTGGGATTTTCCATCATAAACATTCATAACCCATAGGATCCATGTACTAACATTGGGGGTATATTGATGGTAAATGTTACCATATATAGCATACATGGATCCTATGGGTAAAGCATCTATTTTGGGGTACCCCCCTATTGCTTAGGCTTGTTTAAGAAGATACCGTGACGTCCGATTGTCAGGTGAAAGTGGAGCGCCCCGAGATCCGCAAGAGTCGAAGCCTCTCAGGCGCGACAGCACATCATCTGGTTGGTGGTTTGGAACATGATTTTTTCCATATATTGGGAATGTCATAATCCCAACTGACTTTCATATGTTGTGTGGTTTTATAAAACTATCATCATCTGGTTTTATATTGGGAATAGCAAGTTTAATATTAGGATGAAGGGATTATCGAACCATAACGATCCCAGGGTCACAAATATTGCGATATACTATGGGATATATTAACTAATATAATTTGTGTGGTCCCAAATGGATCACAAATAATAAATGGTCAATATTGGGATTGACCCATTGTCTAAAAATATTTGGTGCTTTTGAATATCTAACATTTTATAATCCTATCTCCAGTTCCTCGTTCTATGAATTCTACAATGTGAGGCCCTCCAGTTATAAGTTGGTTTATAAGCCCCAGTAACTATAGTTATAAGTACCATAAACCATAGTGACATTGGAGTTATAAACCAACTGAGCTATCTTGGGGGCCTCACATTGTATGGTTCCAAATATGTGATTTTTCATTCGCTCGTAAAGCCCATGGTTTCTGGATGGAGTCCAGGTGAACGGATGGGATGGGAGTTTTTTTCTGCGGCAAATATAGCTGAATAGACACTAGAATTTACCCGGCCTGGTAAACGAACAGTTAGCTATTGAAAATGATCATAGAAATAGTTGATTTACTAATTTACCTATTATAAACGGTGATTTTCCATAGCTATGTTAGTTACCAGAGGGTAAGTCGCTGGTTTGGGTTGATTTGTTTTACATGTTCTGAACTCATCAAATGGATCTGGCAAGAATGGAACAGGTTGGATGCTTCAGAGGCGTAAAGAAAAGGACATGGTTCATACATCTGGTTAAATTATAACAACCTCACTGCGACCTCACTGGAATCATAGTCAATAAGGGGAATTATCCCAAAATAACCTTATTTCATGTTAGTGAAATATTATAGTTTACCCAGATACATGCTTTCGAGGATGATTTTAATAGCGTGTACATCCATGACGCTCCGGTGGTCCAAATCCATGAAGCGAAAAACATGCGTTCTTAGCATTGATGCGCCATGTTGAATATATGTGTATTCTGACTGTCGTTGATTGTTACTATTTCTTCATAATTATATAAACTTTGATGGTAGAAACATATGTTTGGTTGGTGCTTTGGAACATTTGGATTATGTTTTCCATATATTGGGAATAAACATTCCAACTGACTTTCATATGTTTCAGAGGGGTAGGTATACCACCAACCAGTATTTGATATCATGACATGGTTGAATTTCAGAACATATTCCATGATATTATATGAAATATATTAATATATGGTTACTTGTCTGAGACCTGACTCAATAATTGAAAGGAAACTTTGCAACCGACCCACTAAGCCTGTGCTTGGTCTTGTGTAAATGCTCCCGACATATAAAAAATGATTGGATTGGGCGTTGGCGATCCCTCTATCATTTTGTGTGGGTTTTACCCGCTATGTTCACCGAGGGTTAATAGACCCCCAGTTTAGTCTATTAGCAAGGGGGACCACTGTTAATAGTACTGCATCACTATTTGGGGGTAACCCTTCCAAATTTATAGTCAGCGTTTATATATGCGGGGTTGGCACTATGATGATTCCTTCCGATGAGCTGATTGCAGAAAAGAAACTGCAATGTTTAGCCCTTGTGACCAGCAAAAGTCAGTATGTGTTGCTTACATGCCTTTCATTTGTGCTATTTTTGTTGATGGTGACGACGATGATGATAGACATATTACCAGATATTATGTTGAGAATGCTGATTTTTATGACTGATTTCTGTTTATTGTCATATGTTTGTTACCAATCATTACTACTATTGTCATTATCTTTCATGTTACTTATTTTTTTAATAACAACAGCATCGTTGTTGCGACAGACAGTCATTACATCACTGGTAAATTAACATAGCTATGGAAAATCACCATTTTTAATGGGTAAATCCACTATAAATGGCCATTTTCAATAGCTATGTTAGTTTACCGGAGGGTACATCACTGGTCATGGTACATAATGACTTTGATTGTCATTACATATTGCCTGGATCCCGAAGAGACACCGTGACATCACAGGTCACTGGATGGCCCCAAATGGACCCGCTGAATATTTTTAGCGACTTGTGACGATAAGTCAGACAGATGAATGATTCACCCAACTATATAGTATGTTAAAGCTGTTAAAGCTATACCATGGCTATTGTTTACCATAGCTATACCCATACTATATTCATATAGTAGTTGATGGATATAGCTATGGGTAAAAGAAACGAAGACACCATAAGTTGGGATATCTTCCGACATTTCCGTCGCTGTCGAAAATCGCAGGGCGAATGGACTTGGGAGGTGGGCCATTGCAGTGGCCAGGGCGGAATTTCCCATGAAAAATGGGAGAAGATCTAGGGGGAAATAGTGGGATTTAATGTGATTATGGGATGATCATGGGGTCTCTTACAAAGCTTAGGATTCCCAAGGAAAACCATGGTTGTTTCACTAAGTCATGGTCATCCATGACGACTGGATGATTTTAAGGGTACCTCGGTGGATTTAGGAAACCTAGGTGATGTGTCATAAGTTGGACTAGATAACTAAGTTCAAAGATGGCCATCAATTCATCAGGGTAAATTATAATGACCTCACTGTTCTCCCTCACTGGAAATCATCATCCCCAAATGGCCGCAAGATTCAGGTTAGTGAAATAGTGTAATTTACCCAGATCCATAGGGATTTATACGTATACTTATTAATAAGGAATCCCTAACCATGATGGCATGACCATAAGCCATATGCAATCTTCCTGAGCTATGGCACATGGTTTGTATGTGTAATTATAAACATGATGGGAATGACATGGGAACTATTCACTACTCTCGTGGTTTACCAATTAGAATGGGGTCTTTCACATGATTTTACTAGTGATAACATTTTTATTGTGGTGGGATCAAATTATGCTTGCAATGTTTATTACCCTCAGCAAAGACAGAAGTATGTTTTTTTTCTTCTAAAATTGTGGTATATGTATTTTCTTTTTTCTTAGGGGTACTGTATATATATATATATAGCTACATATATATGTGTGCCAGTACATGGGGGATCTTAAATGTGGCATCAACAACATCGCAATCGAATCAGGAAAATAATCATGATCAGAACGGTACCCCAAAAAACATTCGGACCCTGCATCAAACTTATTAGCTGGTTGGTGGTTTGGAACATTTTTTATTTTCCCCAATAGTTGGGATGATGATCCAATCTGACTGTCATATTTTTCAAGGGGGGTTGAAACCACCAATTAGTTAGTATCATATATTTATATTGAAGAATTCCTACAAACATTTGAGAGAAACTCCACAAAATCTAAGCACAATCTAAGGGTGTTGAAACCACCAATGAGTTAGTCAGGCATCATCAAAAAGGGGGGGCCTGTGTTTGTCAGGAAAATGATGGTCCACCATGGAGCCACAGGATCATTACCAACCATGCAAAACGTCAGGTGCCTTCTAGGTCAATCTGAAAAATGGATACTCTAATTTGGTTAATAATGGATAATAACGGATAATAACGGATAATAATGGATAATAATGGTCAATCATGGTTAATGATGGTTAATAATGGTTAATAATGGATAATAATGGTTAATAATGGTTAATAATGGATAATAATTGATAATAATGTATAATAATGGATAATAATGGTTAATACTGTTTAATAATGGTTAATAATGGATAATAATGGTCAATCATGGTTAATGATGGTTAATAATGGTTAATCCTAACTAGTCTTTTGGTATCTACATGGGAAATCATGGGAATATCTACGTTCACCAGCAAAGAATTTGTCATTTTTTTGCAGGGTATCTAAGATTGGCAGTGCCTTCCGTCAATTTGTCAGTTTGCTGCGGATGAACATTGTCCATTTATGTTGATGATCTGCCTAGTTTTTACATGATGATTCTAAACATAGTCCGTATCAAACAAGATGGAAACGGAGGACATCTTGGGGCCATCTCGTTTGTGGGACTAGTGAAAGTCCTGGGCTGAAGATTTTTTGGGTAAAATCCACTGGGGAAACTATGGATTGTGTACCCTCTGGTAAACTAGCATAACTATGGAACGTCACCATTTGTAATGGGAAAACTCACTATCTGTTAGTTTACCAGAGGGCATGTTTCTTCTTAGTTTTTCATCTTAAGCACATCCCAGTTTTCCATACAAAGGTGAGACCCCCTTTGAGGTTATGTTGGTGTGTGTATAAAAAAAACTCCAGCAATATTGTTGTAGATTCTAGAGATAAGTGAATACATATACATAAATATATGTTTTAGAATGTTTTTTTTTAAACAATATATATATATATATATATATAGATTTAGACAATTGTAGATGTATTTACATATACATTATATGTGTATATATAGATTTAGATATTTGTAGATGTATTTACATATACATTATATGTGTATATAGAAAAATATTATAGATATATATATATATATATATATCATATCATATTTAATATATATATATATATATAATATACAATGTGAGGCCCCCAAGATAGCTAAGTTGGTTTATAACTCCAATAACTATGGTTTATGGTACTCATAACTATAGTTACTGGGGCTTATAAACCAACTTATAACTGGGGGGCATCACATTGTACATATTAATTCATCATGTTATATCATCCATAAACCATGGCCATTTGGGATTTAGGCTCGGATCAGGTGTCGTCGGTGAGCCCTCGGATCTTCACGCGCAGCTGAAGCGAATGACCTGCCGAACCGAGTTCTTCAGGCGGGTTTTTGGGGGCGGGGTTTACCCGTTTAGGTCAAGTAGCCTCTGGTAAACTAACATACTGGGTTTAACCAAGAAAAATGGGATTTTATAGTGATTTAATGGGTTTTTATACTGATTCAATGGGATATTTAAAATGTTAGTTACCATAACTGTATGTTAATTTACCAGAAAATTAGTTGATTCACCATAGTAAATAGTGGATAAATTCAGAGTCCCATTGGATAATATAAAATTTACCAGACCTTCTACAGTTATGGCCATTTATTAGTTATAACTGGTTATTTCTATGGGATTATACATTCTATAAATGGGGTTTTGTTAGTACTTATAACTGGTAAAGGGCCATAACTGTAGATATGGTTAGATACCCTCGGGTAAACTAACATACAATGTGAGGCCCCCAAGATAGCTAAGTTGGTTTATAACTCCAATAACTATGGTTTATGGCACTTATAACTATAGTTACTGGGGCTTATAAACCAACTTATAACTGGGGGTCCTCACATTGTAGATATGGTTAGATACCCTCGGGTAAACTAACATAGCTGTAGAAAAATGATGAAACATGATGAAACAATGTGGAAAATCATTTGTCAAGACGATTTTCCTGGGGAAACCATTGGGGTGTTCCATGGGTTTTGCATGGTTTTCCACATCTATGTCAACGTTTACCCCAGGGGAAATTGCCTGCGAATTTAGGGGAGAAGTCTCAAACATTAAATATACAGTAGATGAGGATGAATTTGCCTAAGATTGCAAATCATTGCAATGATAGGGTATACATGGGTATACCCTAGTTTCAGATAAACACATGTGGATACTGGATATTGACATTCTTATTTCTCATAGATGCAAGAAGGGCTTCGCTTAAGTTGGTAAGTTGGTGTATAACGAGGCCCCTTCATGTTGGATATGTATATATATATATATCCCATAGGATCCATGTATACTATATATGGTAACATGGATCCCATCAATATACCCCATTTATGTTAGCATATATACAAGCACCATGGATCCTATGGGTATATATATATATATATATACAGTTGGACATGATCAACAAACTGATATACTTTGGGAGGCTGATATAGTTTTCTATGGCATATGTAGATCGAGATGGGCAGTGGCCCCACTGTCAGAACTGTCAGACACACCCAAATCTCACGTTGCTGGTTATATATATATAAGTATATGATATATGTATCCCATTGATATCCCATTAATTATAATCCATTATGTATACATCCAGAGTTTCATACCAGTATTATATTCTATTTATTGTGACTATTACACATTAGTGCTATTTATTTCTTATCAACATATATTAGTGTCAGTGTAACCAGCACCAGCGCATGGGGACAATGCAGGAAGCCTCAATTGCTCCGACGCCGTCGGGGACACCCAGAGACCTAAGCCAGCTTCAGGATTGAACATGGACCAAAGGCAGGGGATTTTATGACTGGTTGGTGGTCTGGAACCATGGAATTTTATGACTTTCCATATATTAGGAATAATAAGCCCAACTGACTTTCATATTTTTCAGAGGGGTAGGTCAACCACCAACCAGTTAGTGATTGACGAATTTAGACAGACATTTACAACAGTGGTTTATCCAAGGTTGCTTGTAGATTCCAACATCGATTTTCGTGCTAGGGCCTGTAGGGATTTTATGACAAAGGGGTCCTTTTTTGGGTCGGTGAGAAAATCAAAGCGACCGACCTGTCGCAAGGACATTGTTCATGAGGGAGTTGTCCCAAGATATCCCAAGAATAACTTGCTTTCGGCTTGTGAACCTTGTTTAACAAGGTGTATATCCATGATATTTATTGATATTTATCCAAGCAAACTCGGGGAAAATTCGTGCTGCTTCGACTGGTTTGACCCTGGTACACACAACACACACACACACAACGCGCAGCCAAGTCAATGGCGGATAGAAGTGTCCCTTTGTGAACATGCCACAAAGCTGAAACCGGAAGAAGCTACATTCTCATGGAGTCGATTTTCTCACACGTCTTGACAAGTTTCATGTTTTTTTTCAGACAGAGCCTTAAAAAAGGATGGGTTAAGACCCGGAGTATAGTTCCATGTTATGGAAATGGGTTAAGACCCGGAATACCTTACTTGGAGGAATCAACTTCCGTTTGCTATTTGGATGTTCACCCGGGTCCAAGGTCTTGACAAATGCCAATGTTTGATCGTTGACCATCTCTGGTATCTTTGATAATGGAATATATCATTTATCCAGATTCCTGACATCTTTGAAATTGTATGACTATCCTGGTATACACATACTATCACATACCTGATGCAATTTGACATTTTTGACTTATGATATATCATATGACTATCATATATAATCATGTATGACAAGTTTGCCAATATAACGATTTGAAGCAGCCATTACTGGGAATGGTAAGTTTATACCACCCATAAAAATCTGGTTGGTGGTTTCAAACATTTGTTATTTTCCATTTCATATATTGGATGTCATCCTTCCCATTGACGAACTCATATTTTTCAAGACGGTTATTGCACCACCAACCATTTAATTAGTGGCAGAATGGTATATCATGTTTCATTAGATATTCCATTTTTCCATTAGAATTGTAAGTTTATACGTTTATACCATCCGTTAAAAATATATATATATAGGTAATAAAATGATTATATAGTGATTATACTAGGTCATCATGATTATACCACTGGTGAATACAAAATCGTGTTTTTTTTCTGGGGAATATTTGATGATTTTTTTCAGGACATCGATACTAATCGCTCTTGGTGATCTCATCCCCGCCTCGCCAGAAACCATCACTTCGGATAGTGCAGCACAGCTCACAGGCGGAGATCCATGGATCGATGGATTGGAAGGATTTTTTGTCTTGAAGTCTTTATGAATCCAGGAAACACCCTGAATTTTGGTTTTCAAGATCCTGAATTTTGTGTGAGGTTTTGTTTGTTCATCTTCAGTTCAAGTACTATATATATATGTCATTTCTCGCATTTCTGGATTCGGAATGGTCCCATCCATGGCCAAAAAAAACTGTTCTTGAGTCCAACAACAGAAGTTGTATTACTGTGTCATTGAATTATCACCAGTAATACAGTATTGTTTATACAGTAATACTAGTATACTTGTTTATTGATGCGTTACTTGGTATACAGTAATTATCACCAGTAATAAACAGTAATACCAGCAATACCAGTAATACCAGTCATACTGTGTCAACAATCATAGAATTGGATTATGGGAAATTTTACAGGAAAGCCTTATATTTGATGGTAAAAACCATGGTTTCCTGTAGATTTTCCCCAACAAACCAATCCAGTGAAATAAAAGAGGGTCTTGTTTATCGCCATGAATCCAGCCATGTACCGGATTCATTGATGGTATACCGTTTTTTAACCCTCTTCAATGCCAATGCACAAAACCAATGCCTCCTGGCTGCCATCGTCTTGTATAATATTCTCTCATATAATACTATTCATTACTATAGTATTGTTGTTGTTCTTATATTGCATCCTTTTTTTTAGCGCGTCTACATGGGATCATCCGATGGCGCGTCAGGTGTGGGCTATAGCAGACGAGCTTCCCTGTTGCAGGCCGCGGCCGACATGGGATATTTATATTTAACATAATTCAAACTCAGCCGGCGAAATTTCGCAAACATGGAGCTTGTGAGAAAAACTTAAGTTTTTGTTGTTCTTGGTTTCAAAATCCAAGTCGGCAATGATTTCAAACGCTTTTGAGTGTGCAGCATGATCTTTTAATGCCTGAAATTGCGGTTGAAGCTTTAGATCGCATGTTTCACCCACTAAGGTGACGTCACTGGAATGATGGACGAAGCTTTTCAGGTGAATGAATTAGTTTCATATGTCCAGATGAATCTATCCAATTTTCCCCGTTAATTCCCCAATCAATAATTAATATCCTATGAATTTCCCGTTGACGTCCCCATCCCGTTGATCCAGATGCATTAGAAGTATTAGAAGCACATGTGTTGGCAATGTTCAACATTTCCCGCATGTACTTTGTTGATGTTCCCATTTTCAATGCCTATTTATAGTTCGTCGGTGTCCCAACTATGATTCGAGTTTTTCAGCATGTTTCTGCTTGGCCCTCAGGAGATTGAAGGAAGTATCGGTCACCTGTCAGCGAAATCGGTTTCCACAAAAATGTCTGTGGGTATCTACCAAAAATTGGGTGTGAAGTATACCATAGTATACCTATTTAGTTTGGGCCTTTTAGCCATTTTATGGGTACCTTGAAGGTCCAAGTATAGTCAAGTCTAAAGCTTTGGTTTCAAAGCTTTGAACTTGAATATGTAACAGGATTAACAGGTTGATTTTTGGCCAACACTAACACTTGGGGTGGAAACAACAGCCGGCTCCTGTAGCAGAGGACCATTCCGGGATTTGCCAGGGAGTAGCCCAAGTTAGTAGCCCACCAGCCAGTGTCATTGTTTCGGAGGTCGCACAGCATTTATCAAGAGAATCACCAGACCAGCCTTGTTCAAATGACCACAACCTGATCTTGTTGAGCTTCTAGGGATGATGAATTATAGTGATACTTCGACCCAAAAAAGTACCACTACACTCCAATACAAATGAGTATAAACGTCCCAAACAGAGATTAACAAACTATCTCATTTATCAATATTTATCTAGGTACTTGGAGGGTACAAATCCTGACTTTCGATCCTAAGGCTCAAGTACACCATATCCTTTGCTGCAAACACTTCATAAGGCGGGCGAGATGGGCTATGGATTCGGATTTAGTCACAAGCTATCCCCATAATGCATACATATCTGTATGATATGGGTTATAGTATTAATCGGATAGCCAGATTAGGATATCTATAATTCTTTGGATTGCCATATGGGATATGGCTATCTAATAATAGATCCCATATATAGTAATAATATTGGATAGCCAGATTATTATTACTAATCTATAGTATCCAAATTGAACATTATTGAACATATAATAATAATATTGCTATCTAACAGAGCCAGAACATTATGGAACATATCCCAGATGCTCCATGGTGCTGGAATATGCACACCTACATTTACCCCAAAAATCACCCAGTTATGGTGCGGTAAATATACCAGCACCATGGTTCGCATATGGGTATAGCAATCCACATTCATACTTGGTGGCTCATCCCACAAATCGTAAGTGGGTTATAACCCCAGTGATTTACATGGGATTTTTGTAGGGTTAATCCACTGAAATCACTGGGGTGAACTAACCCACTTACGATTCGTGGGATGAGCCACCAAGTAGATTTATGGAATATGTTCAAATCGATGGGACTTTAGGGCGAGGATACATCCATCCCAGCGATGAGTTTCTGAGAGGTGGAGCATGGGATGAATACCTTGCTGAGCCGCATGCACACCATGGAGATGAACGTCAGAGGCCGGGTTTTTTCGATCATCTTTGAAATGTGCTTCTCATTTGTTTGAGAGACTCGAGTATAAATATAGTGTGTATATATAACATTATATAAAACATTATATATGACATATTATAAATAACATTATATATAACATTATATTTGACATTATATATAACATTTTATATACAACATTATATATAACATTATATATAACATATATATAACATTATATATGACATTATATATATAAGATTTTATATACAAAATTATATATAACATTATATATAACATTATATATGACATTATATATAACATTATATTTGACATTATATATAACATTTTATATACAACATTATATATGACATATTAAAAATAACATTTTATATAACATTATATATGACATTATATATATAAGATTTTATATACAATATTATATGTAACATTATATATACAATATTATATATAACATTATATAAAACATTATATATGACATTATATATAACATTTTAGATACAACATTATATATAAGATTGAGGTCCAGGAAGGTCCCAGGTTGAGGTCCAGCGGTGCACACTGAGCTGGGAAGGTCCCAGGTTGAGGTCCAGCGGTGCACACTGAGCTCGGAAGGTCCCAGGTTGAGGTCCAGCGGTGCACACTGAGCGGGGATTGTCCCAGGTTG
>Ga0126342_10009378_pt1 | contig 17542 bp, 16 predicted proteins | sample Cyp1metagenome_FD_92528 | JGI IMG/M metagenome (GOLD analysis project Ga0126342, IMG submission 92528) | Coral microbial communities from Lord Howe Island, Old Settlement Bay, Australia - Cyphastrea 1 metagenome | ecosystem: Host-associated > Invertebrates > Cnidaria > Coral ... | reverse complement strand
CTTATGTATTCGTTTTCAATTAGGCAATTCATTTGGGAATACATAGATGATTTTTTTTTTGGAAAGTTCCCTTATGTATTCGTTTTCAATTAGGCAATTCATTTGGGAATACATAGGTGATTTTTACGATAGTTGAATGTTTGGCCCTAACTTTATTCTGATGCTCTGTATTTTTTGGGGGGAGGGGGGAGGGTTTATTAATACGATGTTGACATTAACTATGGACCATGGAACATCATCATTTTCTGGTAAATCAACTATAAATGGCCAATTTCAATAGGTGTGTTAGTTTACCAGAGTTTATGTGGACCTTTTGCTTCCCCAGTTTGGGGGATGATTGTTCAACCATACGACTGGGATGATAGGTTGATATGACGAGCATATTTTACGGATGGGTTAAAACCACTCTACCGAACACAAATTGGAATCAAATTTGGGAGGGTATGTTTTTTTTTCTCTGTGTGTGTGGTTTCAATTACGGTTATTTTCAGCCTTCCCTGATATGATGACACCGAACATTTTATTCTTATTCATGAAGGGAGTTGACTGAGAAAACCTTGGATGGGTAGTTGAGTAAGTTTAGTATTGGATTGGTCATTTTGGAACCAAACCGCCAACCACTTTTTTGAGGCCCAAAATCATTGGAGAATCCACCATCGATCTCCATGTATATATACATCACATGTCAATTCACAAGTTCTGATGGTTAACCCAGAATTGTATATAGAGTGTTTATATATTCCCAATTTCCATAGGACTCCTGCTTCCCACGCTGCCAGCCCCTTGAGCCAAGGATGGGAGTTGTCTCTACAGCTGCTACTGGATGCCGCTGCTCAAAAACTGCAGCTCAATGCCATCATCTACAGCGCTGCCATCAGTGCCATGTGATGTTTTCTGGAGCAGTTGGATGTTGGAGGGGTAGGTAAGATGCTTTTTCGGGGGGATGGATGAGTGCATTTACAAGTTTCTACCATTTGTAATATATGTTTATAATTACGCGTGGAATATCGATCACATAATATCATACATATATATATATGTATATATGTATATGTACACACATGAAGATATGAATATGTATGTATGACATGCATTCTCATATTCCATCATATGAACTCCTGCGTTCATTTCATCCGTGTCCTTAGGGGCCACCGGGCCACCTCCCTCGCCAGGTGCGTGCGAGAAGTCCTCCATGTGGCAGGCCGCAGCGCTGCTGATGTCCGAGGCGATGGCGGCAGCTGCGGACGTCGTCGCCTTTAACGGCACCATCAGTGCCTGCGAGAAGGCTGGCGCATGGCACATGGCTACTGGTTGGCTGGAGGAGCTGGGAACTTCGGAAGCTGATTGAGATATGTTTGGTGTAACTTTAATAACTTTTTGCAGATCTCCGTGAAAAGCTTAATGAAATTAATTGGAATGTATAGTTTATCTAAGAGAATGTTGGTCCCTCAAAAAAATGCAAGGAACTTGTGGTGTACAAGCCAACGTCATCACCTTCAACGCCAGCATCAGTGCATGCAGACAGTGCTGGCCGAGAGCATTGTTTTTACATGCGCAACTGGGCGTTGTTTTGGAAAGACTGAAAGACTGAAAGACTGAAAGACAATTCCTCAGCCCTGACATCCCGTGACTGGATTGCTGCCATTCGGAAATATGAAACCATCTGAAACCTTTGTGGATCACGACTTCTTACTGGTGCTTAGCAGGGAATGGATGGTAATGGGGGAATGGGATGATTATTCCTAGTGGTTATGAATCATTCCCTCATTCCCTACGTTGAGCACGAGTAAGACTTTGAACGTGGATCTAGTGGATCCTCAACACGCAGGCAGTGTCGACAGCAGGGCATAAAGTCCGATGTGATCACTGCCAGCGCGGCCATCAGCGCTGCTGCATGGGAGTCGGGCGTCCTCCTCTTAGAGGGGCTCAGGCAGGGCCGTGGGTCAAAGATCCTCGAAAAATGGGCAGTGTTTTTACCAACCCCTGTTGGTTGATGATGGGGATGATTTATGATCATATATACTACCGACATATATATATATATCCTTATATCCTATATATCATATATTATCATATATTATCATATATTATCAAATATTATCATATATTATCATATATTATCATATATTATCATATATTATCATATATTATCATATATTATCATATATTATCATATATTATCATATATACCTCCAATTATACAAGATTATACTACCATATTGGGGATTATAATAGTCCAGTAGGGGAATCATGAGGAATCCCGACAAAAACTCCAGCGATTTTTGGCAAGTCATGAGGATGACCACCCCCACTTGGCCTTTCTGCAAAGGAGGTGAGACCTAAAGCTAGGCACACCATGATACCCACAAAAAGGCAACATAGAACCACTGCAACCCAGTTATGATTGTAATATATCGTATTTCCAGTTATGGAGTTTGTGGCCGGGTTTGGGCGGCATATAGGTTCTAAACCATTTACTAGTTACTAGTTGGGATGGACATCCAAGTAATACAATCAAGTGGCTTTATCAAGCAGTAAGATGACACATTAAATGTCTGACCAATCGATATCTACAGCCGTTGCATCCCTATGGCTTTGTATGGCATAACTCACCAATTTTATCCCAAGTTATTCTTGTTACAATATTTTATGGCTTAAATGACTGCATGTGTGGCTGTGGCCGTCTACATTAAAATATATAATATATATATTGCATGGGCTCATCCCAAATTTTATGGGATCATGGTCGTTTCTTGTGATTTTACGGTCTACCTTCTCGTTTCTAAAACCTTAATTCATAGGGCTTGTCCAAATGCTACGTTTGATGGCCCTGGCCCCGGATGGTAATTCCATGGATCACCCTATGACGCAGTATCATTCACTATATAAAGAATTATTATCCATTTACAAGCAATGTCCACCCTTACCATTAACCATCAATCCCCATTAGATTTTCTCCAAAGCTCTATAAATCCCCTTTTCCATTAACCATTAAATCCCATTTAAGCACATTAACCCCCATCAAAATCCCACCATTTTTGGATGGTTAAAATCCAATTAAAAGCCAATTCTATTCCATTGAATTGCATGACCGCCTTACTTGTTCATGGTTAAATCAGCTTGAAATCCCAATATGAACAATGGTTAACCCATTAGCCATTTACAACTTCACCATTAGCCTTATCATTATACAATCCCAAAACCATTGACCCACGGGTTGTAAATGGCTAATGGTTGTAAATCCCAATCATTATAGAATCCCATAATGTTGCGGCCTTTCATCATTAACCATTACGGGTTGTTAATTATTTGCCATTAAGCTTACCATTGGTTAATGATGAAAGCCGCAAGCTGCAACCTGAGGCCCCTAAATCTTTGGCCGGATTTGACCCTCATCAATTCCTTGCTGCCAAGCCTACGTTGGACACAGGAAGGGTGGGAGATCCAGCTGGTTAACCAGGGATGATCATGGGATAATCAGAGAATCCAAGTTAATGTGGTTTTATATGGTCCTTCAGAAAATATGTTTGAAAGAATGATAGGATAGGTTTTACTATGTTTTAATTATATATATATACATATATTGGATGAACCTTGATTAGATACTATCTAGTACTGGTACTTCAATATTTAGCTATCAATGGCTAGATGTACTACCCAGCTAACAAATAATATTGTTTGACAGTTGTCTAAGATTCACCATGAAGAAAACACTATAGCCAAAACAAGTTGCTATAGTCCGAATAGTATCCAATCTTGCCAGGTCATTTGAAACTGATTGGATAGTTTGGCACACATTACCAACTATAGTAACTATAGCCAGTCTTGTCTCAAACTAGAAACTTGTGCGCACCAAGAAGTTGCTAAGTATCGCAGTGTGCAAATTGAGCATCGCCATCGAAATTAACGAATCGGCTGTATAGATAGCAGATTTCCCAGCAGACTATATAAATTAAATCTTACTGTAAGGCCAGAGGTGATTCAACGATTAACAAGCTTAGTTTAGTCGGTCCGATCACTTTGCACACTGTTTAGACAGACCAACAATACTAGTTACATCTTCATTCTACAGCATAAGTTCCCGGTATCTAAATCAATGCATCCACCTGCCACCATGGCGGCAGACAATTGAGCTGTTGGAACAAACGCCGACCTCGCTGGAACCTGACTTCCTGAGCTACGAAACAGTGACTGGTTCTGGGTCCTGGGATGGATAGTGACTAGTACGTGAAGCTGATGCGTATTTAAACGAGGGGTATACTTATTTGGTGTATGTGTAAAAAATGCATAGGTCTATATGTAATAACAAAGATGTTACAAATGAATATCTATCTATCTGTCTGTCTGTCTATCTATCTATCTATTTATCCTATCTATCTATCTACCTATCTATCTATCTATCTATCTAGCGATCTAGCTATCTATCTATCGATCGATCTATCTATCTATCTATCTGTCTATCTATCTATCTACACACCATCCATATATACATATATATATATATATATAGGTGCATATTTTTGCAGGTAGTCTTAGAGACGCCGAGGGTTGCAAATCTCTGCATCACAGGAGCCCACTTACGATTCATGGGATAGTCGCTAGAGATAAAACATTTTCGCTGCAACCCCCACGTTTGCCCGCATCGGATCCCGCATATCCTTTGACATGCTAAAATCTCTGCGTAGGGCTAGCGTTTTCTTTTACTTTCCAAGAACTAAAACCCTAAAAGCCTAAAAGCCTAAACCCTAAATTCAAACCCTAAATCCTAAAAACCTAAAGTCAAGATCGTTGCGTATTGCCAGTGTTTTCATTCCTCCTCTGGTGACAAGTGTATGATACTGTTTGTGTGTGTTATTTGGGTGTGGGCGAACCTGGGGTTTGGAGGGAACATGTATGAAAAAGAACAACATCTTTAAAACATACCCAAAGACACAATGAAACAGACAAACACAGAACATATATGAACATATTTGGTTGGTGGTTTGGAACATTTCTATATATTGGGAATTTCATCATCCCAACTGACTAATATTTTTCGGAGGGGTTGAAACCACCAACCAGATATTGTGTTTGGTTCAAAGAAGTTCCATGTTCAGTTGCCGGCTGGGGCAGTTGACGACGACTCGATATGGACTCGATATGAACAACCAACGGGGACCCTGGGAAAGATGCAATTTTTGCGTCTTGATATCACCGTCATTTGCGGGGTTGAAATCAAGTATACCCCTAATTATGTGTCAATGATTGGCTCCGTTTTCTGTGCAGCAACAGACATGACAATAGGATCAACAGGCATGTTTTTTTCTAAATAGGCTCGGGATGATGTTTATGTCACTGATTTGTTTGACACCAATGTCACACATCTTTGGACGTGTTCCGCTTTCAGCTCACCTAATTGTTGTTGATGTTTTTTGTTCAATAACCAACTGGTAAAAAGACATGAAATCATATCGTCACTAAATCCCTTCTGACTAATTGAATTCGGCGTGTCAATGTTTTTTGGTAGCCAATCTAAACACTTCTAAAACGCCAATCTCAACACTTCTAAAACGTTCGTGTTTGTCAATTACATGATTATTGAGGTTTTGTTACTTCAGCTAATTAATGTTTTGTAGTCAAGCTGTTTTTTGTTGGTTAAAGTTAAGACCATCAAGCTGTCACCTCTCCCGTCCCCAGGTGATGACGAGCAGCATCAAGGCCACCGAGTGGCCGCAAGCCATCGAGTTGGCGGGAGCTGTGGGGTCCAATGCCTTGCTGTTGGGCGTGGAAAGGCAGCCTGAAAGACAGCAGCGGGAAACAAACCAACATGATAATTTAAGGATAGAGAATGCGTATGGAACAGGTTTGAACTATCAGAATCAGAAATGGTGATTTTTAATGGGTCAATCACGAAACATGGTGGATTTAAACCAAGAAAACTGACGGTATAGTAGGGATATCGTCGGATATCATTTAGATTTGCTGAAGATGATTCTAATTTTCCGTTAACTCAACAAGCATGAAGAATCTACTATGTAAATGAATCATTTTTGTTGGCCCCCAAGAAGTGAATGCAAACAAGAAATAATGGCCTTTACACTGTATATATTCTAATCAAGAAATATTATGAATTACTTGGCCATGGCTCATATTCAAAATATTGAGATGTAACCGACAGTAGCTAGGTGGTGTTTCAGGATCGAACCCTGGCCGACCTGACTCACTCTGGAGTTGTGATTGGAAAATTGCAATGTTTCCCCCACCATGGGGACATGATGGAAAATTAGAGTAAATTATGGAAGAATGACAATTGTAATATATTCTAAGTGTAAGTGACTACCCTTTGGCCTAATTTAACCGGTTGCTTTGGAATATCATCATTTTCAGTAAATAAATGTTCAAATCAATTTTGCGAGAAGTTCAATTACTGGAGGGTAAACAAACACATTCCGCAGGTGTTTGAACAAATTTAACATATTCGCAGACTATCTGAACAGAATTGATATGCCAGATTAAAGTCGCTGAGACCATTGGTGGATGTCGAGTTTGCTGGGAATGGTGATTTTCCAGCTAGCCATGTTTGATTACCAGAGGGTATCCCAGAAAGAAAGAGCAGTGCTTCAAATGACTCCGCATCAGGCAAGGCCGCGTGCCACCAGCGATTGTGTCCAAGCTTTTCTTCGCTCAAGCAGATGCAAACCTTGAGAAGATTCGCGACACGTCAAGTTTGCAAGGTGAGGCACAAGCCAATTTGAAAGCTGGGCATTGATGTCCATGTTTACTTTGCATGCGTTTTTTCCTTCCAGATTATTTTCAGATTTTGTGGGGTTGATGGCTGATGGTTTCACTTCGGCAGCTTCGGGTGACATGAACGCCGCGAAAAAGGAAAGCTGCTGTCGATTTGTTCGGTCAGCAGAGATGGGCTCTGTATTCTTGACTCTTGATTTGTAACTCATGGATGATGCATTCATGATTACAACCTGTGAGTTTCGCACATTTTATGGCCAGATTGTGGCACTGACAGTTTACGTATTCAAGAGATTTAGAAGTATTTTTATATGTATAAATATGTATAAATATGTGCGATGGATGCTTGACAGATGTAGGGTTCATCCATTTTCCACAGTCATGAGTGGTGCATTGCGCTGCAGGAAGTGAAAGCCGTGAGTCAAGAAATGTTTGTCCCTGAAGCCGCCAAAATTGAAATAGTAACTGTCCATTTGTTGGTTAGGAGGGAGCTAAGACCCTACAGTTAAAACTCTATACCAGTTATAAATTGATATAAATGGGGTTATGTTTTTTTTTTGGGGGGGGGTGATTTCACTGACTCATAACTAGTAATTCGGGCCATAACTGTGGGTATCTATATATTCTCCATAAAATGGAGAGCCAAGGGGCCTACGAAGAGTTCCTCAAACACGTGACAGTTGGAGAACGCACAGCAAATGTGCAACGTGCCCAAGAGCGATTTCTAAATGAACATGTTGAAAAGCATTTTCTGTAAGGTAAATCATCCCCAAATGGAATTATTTTTAGAGAAGTTTGCATTATTGAATTGAAGTGAATTGTTATTGTTCAAATTTGTCAAGCGCTGATATATTCCCATATTATGTACATTTATGTACCATGGTTATATAATGTTATATAATATTTGATATGCATATATATATATATATAATTTATTTTATCTTTAAACAGCAATGTCCATATGGAGGTTTCCAAAATAGGTGTACCCCAAAATCATCTAAAATTAGACAAGTTTAAATAGTAATTATTGAGACCTGTGGTTTTGGGGATTCCCATTTTAAGAAAACACACACAGACATAGACATATATATATATATATGTAATTATATGTATGTGTTTTTTTTAATATATATATATATATATATATTAATTATGTCTGAATTTATTTATAAATATATATATATTATATGTATGCATGTTTATATATATATATATAAACATATATACAGAAACATATAAGGATCATTCATTGTCAGACTCTTAGATAACCCCTCCCTATTGCACGACCAGGCCATGCACCCCGTGCGGCAGTGGCCCTTGTTGGATGACACGCGCCACAGCCGGGGCTTTTTGCATCGTGGCGCGACGCGGAAAATGATGGGTTTCAGCAGGAAAACTTTGATTTAGCCATGAAAAACTGAACAGGAATGAACCATCAGAAGTGTGGGATTTGATTTAACCATCAAACACGTGGAATGAGTGGGGGAAATATGAAAACTAGTTGATTTTAGCATCAAAACTGAGGCTGTAACCATGAAGACTTGGGTGTTATGTGGCAAGAATATGGTGATTTCATGTGATTTCTTGGGTGTGCTACAGGGGGTTGACAAAAATTGTGGCGGGGACACATGGGGATTTAGCATGATACAACCTAATATGGATATGCATCAAGTCATTCGGGGCACAAATGAATCCACAAAATGTCTCGTGTTTAGTTTAAAACTAGAAATTTCAGGGGTTGGATCATCGTTTTGAACAATACCGGCAATACCAAACATGTTCCTATAACTTCCCTGAAAGTAAGAATGATGTGCGTCTAAAACGTTGCTTGGAAGATGAGGTGTTTTTTTTGGTGAATATTGCCACTGGCTTTTGGCGTTGTGACATTATACATCATATATAATATTATAATGTTTTCTGTTTTCTCTTGGTCCCAGCCACCGAAACGTGGGGTTTAATGTGTGGTGGTTCAATCAGAAGTGACCAAGTCTTCTGCTGACATACCCTCCGGTACTCAAACATGGCCATCGAAAATCTCCTGTGCCATGGGACATTCCCCGTTTAATAAATGACTTTCCCATCAACACGTTCGGGCCCCACCCAGCTGGCCATGGTTGAGGACACCAGACGATATTTGCAATGGTCAGGCACATTCAATCACATATAGTCTCTGTCCGTGCTGCAGGTGTTTGCATGAATAGTCTTGCAGAATCTCACCTGATAGCAACTCCAAGCTAGATAGAAATGACGGAACAACGAAATTCAAACACTGGGGACATAATTATTTGTCGGGTTCCCCTTTTTTGACCGGTTTGCTCTTCAAAATCTTTCAGCATCGCCAACATGTTTATTTTTGTGTTTCCAGGTTTCCCAGCGATCTTTTGCCTGAGGTTTGGATATCCCAACCTCTGGGCTGGTTCTTGTGGCCAGAACACACCGAGCCTTCTATGACCTCAGGCAGTGACAAATACAATCTGATTGTAAATGCACATTGCTGCTTAACAAGGACTTGTCCTATTCAATCCTATTCATGGTTTTATCGCTTTTTCCGCGTTGGCCATAAGTCTTTATAGGTAAACTCGTCAGACCATGTTAGTTCGTTCCATCGTTGACCATCCAAATGTTGTTGTCATTCCAGGCAACATGTTTTTGATCACTGTTTCTGGCCCGACCCGAATTTCGTTGGTTAAGCCGCCTTTTATTGATTGCACTAGTCAACCCCATGTCCTGCTGCTTTTGATCCTTTTTTTCTGACGGATGATAGTTAGGGGTGGAGTTCAAGTTGAGTGTGTGAAACGCCAGACTCGTTGCATGTATCCTACTTTATGGATCTTCATGGTGGTCTGGTTGCAACCATCTAAAATCTCAGCCGCACAATCATAAACTATCCCAATAACACTGTCCCAACTTACCCATAGTACCCATTCAAAGAACAAACATCCAACTGCAGATAATAATTATATCCCATATGGCCCATATGAATCCATATCAATCCAGATTCATTCACATTCACCCACCGTTCCATAGATTGGTTTCCGGTAGATTCACTTCCCATTGTCATATTAATCAATATGAATGCATATATATATATATTATACAATCCATATCAATCCGTATCAATCCATAGTAATCCACACTAATACCATTTAACAAAAACAATATCAATCCATATCTCCACACTAATCCACCATATCTGGACCATATCTCCTCAATGTCACTTCCCCATTTTCCAATGTCAACCGGCCCCGTTGCCGCCAGGCTCCAGCTGGCCTTGGGCCAGCTGCAGCGGGAGTACTGCGTCCTGGCGCACGGACGCTGGGCGTCGCGCCAGGAGCTGCGCTGTCGGGTGCCTGGGCCAAAGATGTGAAGCAGATGGATTTCTCATGATTTCTCTGGGAAGAATCCAGGTCCAAGCTGGTGAACTGAATCTGTTGTCCATTTCTTTGGGCTTGTGATAAGTAATTCATGATATTCATGATAAGAAAAACGATCAGAAATCCAACACAGGGATTGATATGGGCAAATTATGTCGCAACCGATCTAGCTGTAAAAATTTGCGGATGATTATATCGAATTCGGGGAACTACCTCATGTGTTTTCGTTTCCTCATGATTTGAGAATGATACTAGTGTGGCCAAATCTGGTGAATAAATTGAATAAATGCTATCAAGTGCTAACGAGGCTAAGAAACGTGTTTTTCATGTCTTACTGGAACACTGGCGGTAGTAACCCCATCAGAAATATGGATTGATATCACACCTGTAAGATTTTGGAGATATCAGCAGTGAATTATAAGATGCTCGGTGCGAATGGATAGGAACAATCAGTAATCGGGGATAATTGGGGATAATCGGGGTATTAGCCACCAACAATGGAACAACATGTGGAGATTCAGCCACTGCATGTTTTTTTTCCAGAAAACGAACGGGTAAGGTTGAAGGTGAACTATAACTGAATTAACTACTTGAAGCTGGTGCCAACCGGGGAAAGATCAGCCACGGAGACCTGAAGTGTTGAATCATTTGGGATGGGCACATATGGCCACATCAGAAGTTGCACATACCTTGTAGGCTTTGCGCTTCGTTTTCACTGCATTGGGAGATTTTCCTTGCAGAATGATGAACCTCGATTTAACATGTGACTTTCCATAGCAAGGTTGGACGACTGAAGGGGGATTGTGTCGACAAATCTTGTCCGCAGCATTTAGAAGTGCCAAAGGGCACTGTTTCACCCACAATCCCAAACTCGAAGATGTTCATCAAGTGAGGGTCAGATATGGTCGCCACAGATGGGCCTTGCAAGTTTTTGATCAACTTGAATGGAGAGTGTGGCAAAAAAAAATATTATTCCAACAGGTATCCAAATCCGGATACTTCCCGTCCCTGCTTTCAACCCAACAAAAGAACATCCGGGAGCACCAATGTTTGGGATTATACTAGGACTAGATCCAAAGAAGTGGCTGGTTTTTCAATCAACTGTGACTGCAACTGGACACATTCCATCACAATAGTTTTAATGTGTGTTGTTTTCCCCAAACCCAGCTAGATTGAACATGTTCAATCCTACAAATCCATCCATTAATACACACTAAGTTACACTAAGCTCTCCCCGGGCTTCTCTTTAAAAAGACACTTCAAACCTCGCCATGAAGCCGGACCTGAGCCGCCGGGGCCAAGTGCCCCACGCCCGGGACATCCACAGCGTCTTCGTTTTGGAGGACGGTGGCGCCCTGGAGGACGGCTGGGAGGAGCCCACGGAGGAAGGCCGAAAGAAACGCTTGGAAGCCGCCAGGCCAGGTTGAAACGGGGCTGCCATGGAGATGGTTAAATGATGTTATAATGATGTTAAATGTATTTAAATGTAGTAAATGGATTGGATATAATATTAGCATTAATATTTTTATATGTACTGCATATATAATTATATAATGATTATTTTTATATGTTATATATATGTATATGTTTATATATGTATACTGTATATAGAAATAATGATAATAACAATAATAATAACAATAATTATTATTATGATGATGATGATAATGATGATGATGATGATAATAACAAAATGAATAATAGTAATAATAATAATATATAATTGGAATATAATTATAGTAATATAGTTTGATATAGCGGTCTAAAACCCCTGTGCCAAGCCGTTAGCTAATCCCATAGCCCATCTAAGTAGGGATACCCTCCGAAATCAAACCTGGCAATGAAAAAGAAATCATGTTTTCGTGTTTATAGATGATTCTCCCATGTAGAGTGGGAATTAGCCATTACCAGAGGGTAAAATGATAACATTACAATTATGATAACCATTGGGTATAATGTATTTCCATGATATTTGGTATTAATATAGTGGATAATATGGGAATATAATCCCCTACCCATGTTACAATTATCGATTGCCCATTACCATTGAGATTGTTGGAAGCTGATGTGGGTGGGGATCGGCAGAGGCTGATAATATGAGGATGTTGGAAATGGGTTGCTTGGAACACTGGGTATAGCTACTATACCCCACATGAAGTAACCCGGCAGCCCTCGATATATCATACAAAGGAACGGTTCACAAGATTTCACAACTATGTTGCTAGTATTATGCTATGTTGCCAAGATGTTGTAGTAATTTCTATTGCTATATGCTAATTAGCCCAAAACAAAAACATCATGTTAGTTATCCCTTAGCTACACCAAATTATACCTCTACTAGTTCCCAGATATACCACAAGATGCCAGATGGACTGCGGCCGCTTGTGAATTGGAAGCCTACTACTTCCGGGGCGACATGAAGCCCCTTCTGCTCTCAGAGACGCTACAGGGGACCAAACTTCTACGACACCTCGCAAAAGGAATGGCTGCTGTGGTTTCTCATGGGGATTATATGGTGATCAACATATAATGATTTCACAGTGATAATAGATCTTAACTATGAAAGATTGTGATTTTAGCATCAACGAATCTTAGATAGGCCATGGTTTGTTAGTCAACTATATATGGTTAGTAGATGTTTAGTTAGTCAACTATATTGTTAGTCAACTATATATGTTAGTCAACTATATATGGTTTATTAGTCAACCATATCATCGGGAGAATTCGTGGTGTACCCAGTTACCCCCGGAAATGCGAATCCCATGAATCCCATGAATCCCATGGCCCCGGAAAGCCACGATTTTCAGCAATTTTCCCATCCTCCAATTGTGGAATGTTAACATAATTTGGTGCTGATCATTTTGTGAAACTATATGTGTTGGGACTGGGATGATTCTTGAGGATTATTTTGTCGCGTTAAGAAGGCAGCAGCACAATCTGACTTATGTTACTGATGTTCATGTATTTTTGTTTGGTTTAGTAGTACGGGAGTGAATCAGCTATGAGCGATATGCCTGAATCATTGTTTGTGACCTGAGAGGTTTTATAGCATGGCCAAGGGGAGTATGCGATACAGGTGCTATACTGAATGGATTGGTTTGAAAGACAGCTTATCTGAAACCCGACATGTAGGTGTATACATGTGTATACTGGTTTTGCGGGTAAGGTGATTACAGTCCTTCTGCAAGAAAAAATAACTGAAAGTGCCATAAAAATAGGCCACAGAAGATGGTTGTCCTTTTGGATGCAAAAATTGTCCTTTGAACCCGGTCTGTTTTGGATGGTTTGTTTAATCTGAGATTTTGGTGGGTACTTGGATGGGCAATGGGCAAGGCGAGAGTCCTGGCTAGTAACTGGGGCTTTCCAATATCACAACAACCATCCATTTATCCATTTACTACTTATCTAACAAAGCATGGCGCTAAGTAGATCGCTTGTCCTTGGCGCACCCGAGGATATGTTGAGATCCGCGAGCCTGGCTCAGATCTGTCAGCTGAAAGTCACTTCGAGTTTCATGCCTTTGCAGCCCTCAGCCAGGTCATTCTGAAGCCGAACCGTCGCACAATTTCCATTCTCATGGCAGGTGATGCCGACAGCGTGGGTGGAAACTTCACCAAGGGTCCAGTGCGAAGTTTCAGTCAGATTTTGTTTTTTCCCTCCCGAATGCCCTTTGCTATTGTATAAAATGATATACCCTGTTCAGAGACAATCCGAAGTTGTACTCTAATTCTTCTTTGTCATTCACTGGTATTGTTAGTTCCCTTTCTTTCATAATCCGCATTCTGGTTATGTTTCTTCAAGCGGAGTTTTCCAACCACCATGTTGACATCCTCAACATCCTATGAGGCCTAGGACATCTCCCTTGGATCGACCTCTTTGAAAGTTTCCATGTTTTTGTTGCACCTTTTCCATTCCATTTACCAGTCAAGGTTACCTTCACACGCACCTAAAACGGAAATCATAGACCTACCATGTGGGGATGGTCTTCAGCACGTCATTACATATAAGGTCATTTGTGAGTTCGATACTTACATAGACGTTTCTTTGTTTGTGCATCCTCTTCAGTGCACGGTTGAGAACCATGTCTGCAAACCATCTTTTGAAGACCTTATTAGATTTATTAGCGGCTACTAGCGTATGGGTTTTGAAGTGGTTACGAACAGGGATGCGCATCCAATGAGGGCTGCCAACCATTAGAAAAGTTTCCTGGTCCAAGGGGTAGCATTGCGTTGCATCATCATCACCATCACCATCACCATCACCACGACCACCACCACCATCATCATCATCATCGTCATCGTCATCGTCATCCTTGTCATCATTGTCATCATTGTCATCATTGTCATCATTGTCATCATTGTCATCCTCATCTTCATCATGGGGCCATCGCTTCAGCGTTTGCACAGCATCAAACCCATCCCTTCTGTTTGCAAGCTTTTCCTAGATCATCCTAGATCTTCATTTCCGTTGTTTGGTTGGTCAAACCTGTTGTTTTTTGTTGAGTGAAACCGCTGCTGGTTAGGCACCCTATTGGGTAGTTTAAAGCCCAGCTGCGAAAAGGATCATGCCCAGCATTGGTTGAATGGAAACTTTGCCGGAAACCACATCTTTGGAGGGCCAAAACCATGGTTTCCAGTAGATCTTCATAGATTTTCCTTTAAGTCAATCCATGGATTTAGGTGATTATATTAACATTGTATAATATTATATATATATGCAATCATTTGCATAGTTTGTTCAATACAAACATGTACAAAAATCATTTTTTGACATGCACACACACACACACTTACCGTTTGTTATTATACATGTAGATCATGGTTATTGATATAATTTGCGATGTTCATACAGATTTCTCATTCCTAGCCCTTCCCTCCATGGCCCAGGTGGACCAGTGGCTTTGGAGGAGGCCTTGTGCCTCCAATCGACCCTGCATTTGTCCCTGCGCCGCGCTGCCAAGTTGGCCGAGCTACAGGGCATCGAGCCTTGGCAGCCTTGGGTCGTGGGAATTGATGGGAATTGATCAACAGGTCATGAAAAATACCATGGTTATTTCTATGATATCATGAAATGGCTATTTCTATGATATTCCATGGTATTTCTATTTATTAGCCAATGAAATAGAAATACCCCCTGGTTATGACTAACAGTTCGCCATGGTATAGATGGCCCATAGAAATAGATTGTTTACAGTTCTTACAAATGGTGGATCTTTCCATGGCAAACTGTTACTCATAACGAGACGCTACCCTTGAGTGAACTAAGAAATGCTGATTTAATGGTGATTTAATGGTGAATCTATATGGATTGTACGATTTTATATGATTTAATGGAAAATTCGTGAGTTAGTCGGATAATCAAGGGATTGGGGCAAATCCTGTGAGAAGCCCTGGCAAAAAAAAGGGAGTTAAACATCAACAATGCGGATATTTGATGATAACATAGGAATTTGCATAATGCGGGTTTATCATCAACAATAGGGATTAACCATGGGAATTATGATTATGTACACCATAAGGTAAACTAAGATAGATGTGGAAAACCCATGGTTTCGCCTTGTAAAATGATTCACAAATCGAGGATGTTCAATTTCTATAGTAGTTTACCTTCCGGTAGTCGACCATATGGACATGGCCCATTTGATCCCATTTGTATACCTATACATTTTTATTTTTTTTATTCATCATACATAGATATGTAATTACTGGATTGTTTGACATGTCCAATGGATCATGTTAACTCACTGGGGTGATCACATAACCAGGTGACTTTACTAGTTACTAGTTGCACTGCAGAAGGGGCGGGCTGTGCGGTGATGTTTGTTGGAGACTTGCACCCTCCAGGCGGTTATGGTCGGGTGACGGTCGGGAATTTGGACCTAACATGGCAATGGAACATGCCCCCAAATCAAGACCAATCTGCAAAATAGGTGGTTTTCATTTTTTCGAAGGCTGCTTAGCAAATTGCTATCTTTGATTGCATGGTAAAACTTTAGGTGGATGGTAAATTAATGGAAAAAATCATGGTGCAAGACATGTGGCAGATAACTACAATCTTTCATAATATTTCCACATACGCAAGGCTGCAGGCTGATTCTCCTGCCTATCCTGTTGCGGAAAAGTCGGTCTCCCGGTATCCCCATTTTTCTCTTGGGATTTGAGCTGGGTAAATTGACTGGCCGGTGTGGGACGAATCTCTTTCGGAGAAATAATTGTGGTTGATATTGGTTGTACTTGTTCGAATTCAGAGCCTTTCTACATGGACTCGTAATGTGGCACAGCATTTTGCCGAGCCGCAGATATACCTGTCACTGTACATGCCCAAGGCTCACTTGGGAGCAAGTCCGAAAAGTCCGCAGAACCCCCCCCCTGCGAGTTTCATGTGGGAGAGAATGATCGGATACTGTTTTGTAGGTAGGGAAATTCTTTGATATTTTAGGATATAGGATGGGAAATGATAACTTTGGCATATCATTTGACCACGCACCTCCTCACCTTTGTATGAATAACCCAATCTACCCAATATTAGCCATCGAAACCCATAGAAAACAGCCAATCTATCCACACATATCCACACAACCTATCCTGTGCCAAGGATCCTTACATCCCTGAGCACGGGGCCATTCTCAGTCCCAATGTGCAGATGTTTCGTGCAGGTCCTGAAACAGGTTCCTTGCCGTGACAGTTGCTGTGAAAGTCCAGGGGGTGTGGGAGCCAATTATGTATGTATATATATGAGCTACAGCCAAAATTTACCGTAATGGAAAGTAGTATTGGAGACATCTTTATTTTTTGGAAATTGAGCTGGGGCTTGGAAAACAACAATAATACACTCTTCAAAAAACGATAACATTTGCTATATTCCCAAAACCTGAAAAACGATAATACACACTCTTCAAAAAAATGATGACTTGGAGCTATATACTAAATATTGACAGTGGCCCCATATACATAATTTTCAATAACTATAGATATTTAAGCTGATTAAGTATATTAATCCCCAAGCATATAGGAAAGGCTGCACTAAGTACTATAATTTAGTAGTAGTTTGTTTTTTTTGGGGGGGTTGCCACTAGATTTACAATGCTAGTATGGTTGGGAGTTGGTTAAAAAATCATAGTTTATACGTTATATTTTTTTTTCTACGCACATAGAGGCTGTTCACAGCCGCGGCGTTGCTCGGTGAATTCACGGAGCGTCCGGCACAACATTGGAATCACTGCACAAAATCTGGTCCAATGTAGTCGCCGAACTCGGTCACTGTCAGCTTCTGACAGACGGTGCAAAAAGGGGATGGCAGAACTGTACTATCATCACTCGGAGCTAAACAGGTCGCATTCCAAGTGGTTTCTGCCAAAGCTGCGCAGAGAGCCGGTGGGTATTCTTTCAAATGTGCTGTACGGAATCGCCCACTTTCATCTCTGCCAATTGTTGTGGCCCTGG
>Ga0126342_10009377_pt1 | contig 17543 bp, 16 predicted proteins | sample Cyp1metagenome_FD_92528 | JGI IMG/M metagenome (GOLD analysis project Ga0126342, IMG submission 92528) | Coral microbial communities from Lord Howe Island, Old Settlement Bay, Australia - Cyphastrea 1 metagenome | ecosystem: Host-associated > Invertebrates > Cnidaria > Coral ... | reverse complement strand
TTATTGGTTTTATTATTATCTATAAGCTGTTGCTCCCCTGTCTTTAGTATTTACCCCATAGAATTTGGTTGTATCATAATCTGGGTGGGTAGATGAGAAAGACGGGGGAGCAACAGGCTAACTATATCATATCCCCATACCTGCTAACATTTTCTTCACCTCCAGAGCCAGCTAACCCGCCATGATATAGTTATATCAGCTAATCCCATATCTCATCGAAAATGTCATGAAAAACCAGGCATCCCCATGTTCATCCCATGTTTCCATGGGTAAAATGAGCATTTTTTTTCACCTGTCCATGGATTTCCATGGTCAAAATTGGCATTTTTTGAAGCCAAGGGACTGATCCAGACCTTGTAGTCGTTGCCATTGGCGCCCATCTGCCAAGCGCCATCCGCGTCGCTAGACCGCGGGCCCAGGGCCACCCGCAACGCCGCTGGCTCACCGATCCTGGGTCCCCAGGGATGATGGGTTCAAGGCTATGAAAACATGGGGGAAAAACTTGGAGAATATGAACAAAGTACGGAAGAAATTCAGAAAATATGGAAAAATGAAGGCATGTGTTTTTTTGGGTGCGTTTGTGATTTTGTGTTTATCATTTACCTGGAATTGACCATGAATTCACCAACATCTAATCCAGAATTCTTGTGAAATTCTCGTCAACCAGCCGGAGAGCTCATCTATGTGCCCAATGCGGGATGTGCAGCAGGTTTTAAAAGATCTTGCCCAAAGATTGTTGCCTCTTGAGTCAGCACAAGCCAGCTGGATATGGCTCAAAATTGCGGTGATTGTGAAGTAAAGTAAGAAACGGACCATTTCATTGTCTGGGTCTTAAATGGCTTGACTCACACTCAGTTGCCCTCGTCACCCTAGCACATTCTCATACCCAGGTGCTCAGCGATGTACAGGTCCGCATCAGCACAAAGGATCTTCACCTTTGCATCAACCTGTCCAGTGGCAGTGGTTTACTCCAGATGGAAAATTCATGTGACCAAACTATGGTGACGCACACATGGCCTATGATTTCCTATGATTTCCTAGAACCATGGGATGATTTCCTACTAAACTGAGGGCTTCAAGGTGTCTTTTTTGGTTGATGATGCGAAAATGGCTTGGGATGACATTCAAGGCACGGCATTTGGCCAATTCTCAACCCATCGTTCTAGTGCAATCGAAGCCCAGTTTTATAGAACATATCACATAGATAATAGTGCTATACGTCACAAAATTTTGCTAGATGATACATATAACATGTAGAACATACATATCTCATATCTATATATATATATATTATATATATTATAATATAGTGTGTATATATATATATACATTATGTATGATGTATACTTAAGGGGTTTGTTTGGAGCATACCCCATTTTCAGACAAACACATTTTTGTTGGATGTTGATTCCCCCATGTTGCTAACTTGACCCATCCACAAAAAAGGGCGTTGAAATGGGGGCACCCCATAGCATCATCCATTTAAATAAGATGTTCCATCAGAAAAACCATCCAGCTCTTGGGCCAAATCCCCATGAAAATAAAAAAAAACAGCTGTTTACCATTGTACAAACTGGGACATTCCACGCTGCCTCGCCTTGATCTCCGCCTTTTGGCGTAGCTTCAGCAACACCTTGATACGCTCCCGGCAGTCGTCGCCCCAGTCGCAGACATGGTCCCAGAAGATGCTGGGAATGCCTGGCATGGCGTCGTTGAGCGTTCTGTGATGGTTATAATGAACGATTCAAAAATGATCAGAATCTATAGAAATGGTCCGATCTTCAACAGGAATTCTTTTCAATAATTTCTACTGGTGATTATGTATAAATTACAGTATATCAAACTATCATTATCCCAAAATAAAACGAAAAGTCGAAGGGAATTTCTCAAAAACTGCCATGTCTACGAATCAGTTTTGGAGATTGGTGCGTCACTTGAGCCGCCTGGATGGGTCAGGAGGTACGCGTAGCCCACCAGGACCTTGTCTCCGGGAAAGGGCCTCAGCTACGACATCGTTGAGGAACCCAAAAAAAAGACGACGAAAAGGTGAAATCTATAACACTTTAGAGCATCTTAGTGGGATTTTACTTTTCGATCTTTTTCGGGGGTGCCATTATACATACCTTTTTTATTACATGAGCTTAACTTACAGTAACCCAATTTTCTGCGGCTCCCAAGTTTGACCCATCCGGATAGCCCGGGCTGCCACACCAGTGCGCTTGCGTGCTGCCCGTGTCGTGGTTGTCCAGGAAAGTGACAGCTTGGGTTGGCATCCAGCCCAACAGGCCTGGACTAGTCACTGGCATCACCCCAGCTGCTTAGTATCCAGACTGATGAAGACTATCCTCTAAGTACCCTCTGGTAATTTAACATAGCTATTGAAAATGGCCATTTATAGTGGATTTTCCCATTGAAAATGGTGATTTTCCATAGCTATGTTAAATTACCAGAGGGTACCCCACATGTTGTTTGACAGTAAGTGACCGATCTTGGAGTCTCTAAAAACCAGGAACCAAAGACCGTCCTAGCTTGGTGGGAAATGCCGCGTAATACTACAGAAATAGACTATCCTTGGTATTCGGAAAAACATTGCTCAGTTTCTGGTCTATCATGACTTATGTGTCACAAATACATTTCACACTTGGAAAATAGTTGGATCCCCCAAACAAAAATCTGCAGAAACCACACCTTTCACCCAGGGAAGCCACGGTTTCACGGCCTCGCCTGGAGGTTTCCCTTCGCTATCCTTCAGGCGCCAGTACTGCGTGTTACGGCACGCCTCCTGAAGAATGCCCTTGGTGGTGAAGTCAAAGGCAGCGCTCCTTCGCCACCGATGGGTTTGTTGGGGTTCGAAGGGATCAACGGATCCAAAACTTGAGGAGATCTAAGTATATTTTAATCAAAACAACTATGGTTAAAAATCCTAAGGTGAGATGCGCTTACCAAACCCTCGAATGGGTTGGCCACTACTTGAACCAAGTTTGAGCGATGCACAATATTCAATGTCCCAGCATCTCTTTGTCCGTGGCATTGATCCAATTGATGGTGTTTTGCCTGGCCAAAATCCGATGGGTTTCCCTCAGCTCTGACCTACCGCAATTGATGGTTTTTGGAACTACTTGGTAATGGGGCGAAGTAGTCAAAAAAAAATCGGTGCTCTCAAATTATAATTATGATCAAAATCCCTGAGCGGGCAGCTATTCATTAACTGCTAATCCCACACGCGCGAGGCACCTGTGCTCGTTTTGGTCATAGCACAAACCTGAATCGTCGTACCTGCCAAGTTGGAAGCAGCCGTAACATGGAAGTTGATTCATTCACGACGTGGCATGCGCAGTGAGTTGAAAACCAACTGTTGATTGAATTTTGTTTAAGTGAGCGTGTCTGCTACAAAAATATCACGGGCACCCCCAATCAATTGCTGAACGCGCGCGCATTTTTTACCCTCCGATAATTTAAGCTAGCAAGGCAAAATGGATGAAAATCGAAATTTTGCACCGAAAAAAATGGTTTTCGATAGCAATGTGAAATTACCAGAGCGTAGATCAGTCCTTTTTTGGTTTTGATCAATTTCACCGTTCGTGCGCGTTGCCACCTACGTCCCGCCCGCCTCATGTCCAGCCACAACTCGCCCACAGCCCAGCTGGGGTGGCTCTTCTTGCAGTAAAGGCCCACATACTCCGCGCCATAACCTGGCCGTGGGGCAATTAGACAAACCGAGACGTGCAGCCAACAAAACTGTGGGATATGATTGCTGACAAGGTTGGGGGTCAAAAATGAACGGCACAACCCCAAAAACAATGACACGTTCAAGTGTTGGCCGGCAAGTTTCGCATGCCTTGGGTGTCTGCATGGCAGTGGCCCAGCCCATGGCGCCTTTGACAAAATCAAACCTCCAGGCGTCAAAGCCGACGTCCAGACGAAGCCAGCGCATCCAAATGGCAATGCTTTGCTGCACCTGGGTCAATGTCCAATGCCACAAAACTGCGCGTTTGGTTGGCCAACAACAAAACTACCAATTGGTCGTGCTTCCTAGAACGTGCGCGCCAGACTAGCATTGTCTACGCGCGGGTCGCTGCCAGTTCCTGCTTCGCGTGCCTTTACTGGTCTATTGCGATGCACCCACATATATGACAAGGTGACTTGATGCAGTCCGGTCATCAGCAAATAGTAGCTCTGGCATTGAATGAGGCAACCAAATCCTGGGTTCTGAGATACTTTGCTCGTACGCAACTAAAACGACTGCGGGACGACCACAACGAACGGCTGGCCACAGCCCTAAAAGAGAGGACCATTGCCCAAGAGCTGGCGGCTCTAATTTTGTCAAGACGTGCTATTTCATTCGTTTTTGACAGATTTGATCGTGGGTCCAGAATGAAGTTTCAACCCTACTTGTTTTTTAACCGAGGAATACCGTATTTCAATCGGGGGTAGCACCGAGTCGTAAGATGACTAGGAATGCAGTTGGCCGGTGGACAATGGACACTTGATCCGCCTGTTTCCTTTCTGCAAGAAGAAACTCCAGCAACCCTTAGCTTTCGTGAGATGTCTTTGTTCAACCCTCCAAACCATGCGTAGGGTGATAAGAATCTTGAACTGTACCCAGATGATCTCAAATCACCCAGTAGAACCAGCTCAACTCGTCTCTACGCCAAACACTGGTGTTGAATGACCTTTGACCTTTGACCTTTGCTTTATCTCCCAAAAAAAGACCCAAAGGAACTTGCCATTCGATGACAAAACCTCCATTTTGGGACTGAAGAAAAACAATGTACCTGTTGAACAGTTTAGATTGCTGCGAAATTTCACAGGGTTTTTCAGTCACTCAGATCCTGAGAAAAAGATCCTGAAAGGCGTACAGTTTTCTCCACAGCACAGCAACGTGATTGGTACGTGGTTGACCTTTTTCTGGTTGTTCAAAAATGCATCGCAATGAGCAACCACATGGAAAGTTGTATGGAAAAGTGGGCATGTCACACATCAAAATTGAGAATACAACCAGCAATCATGGAGATACTTAGATACTTGACAATTTCCATAGTCCAGTCATCCACCTGCCTTTGATTGTCCCACACCCCTCCCTGCAAAAGAATCCGCACCTTCTTGTTCCCGTGGTCAATATCCGGCGCAGCATCAAACTTGTCATCGTACCTCTCTCACGACTCTCACTAGCCGTTGTCAGGTTCCGAACCTTCTATACAGGTGGATGTCTCTTTTGGCAAGTGGCTAGGGACTGTGGTGACAATCCCGTTGTCAATCTGTGATTCCTGAAAACACAAAAACATCTCTACCCTTTGACGAGCCTGACTAGGGACTGCAGATCTTTTTGGGAAGGCATTGTCTTTCCATCAGCCAACTATTTTGGTTGGGTCTCAAAATGGGGTACCTCAAGATTGCACAGTTTACAAACGAAAACCTGCCAAAATGGAGGTGGCTTTGGTCCCGGACCGCTTCCCAAAAAAAATGTGAAAAGACTGGTGTGCGATTCAACCCATCCGAAACAAAAAACATGTTCGAAACCAAGCAAGAATCATTGGTTAATATACCCATCAAAACCTCCCATCATTTGGAGTTTTGGAGGTATACATAGCAATGAAATCAAAAAATATCAGGAAAATTTCACCCAACTCTGATCACTTCATTCTTTCCCTGCCCCTTTTTTGCCGCCCCCTGTCCGGTCACTGGCCAGGACCTCGTTCACCAGTGCCATCGGAGAATTTGTCTCCCAAAGTGATGGCCCAGCCTGGAACGAGAGGGAAAGCAGCCTGGGAATGGTTGGTGGTCAGTTATGGTGGGGAACTATGGTTAAGTCACTCTAGCAACTATGGTAACTATGGTAAGTAAGCTACTTTATCTAAAGTTACTATGGTTAATGGTTGGTAAAGTTGGTAAAGTTGGTAAAGTATGGTAAAGTAACTATAGCCGAATGGTTTTTTTTCGGATTTATGGTGGATGCATCTTCTTGTAGATGGATGGGTAAGCCATGGCAAGCTAATCTGTACATGTTCTGAAACCAAACTGATTGGTAGTTTCAACCCACCTAAGAGATATGACTCCATTGGAATTAGCATTCTGCTTCTGGATGCAAGATGATAAATATTTGAAACCACCGGGCCAAAAAAGTCTGACCTAATCATGCCATGTTTATGGGTGACATTCCGAAGTTCTCGTCTTTTTTCTGGGCCTCCATTTCGGAGAGCCATTACATCACGACATGGTTTCGAGAATAGCTTTCCCCTGATTTCAGGGCCTTAACTTGAGGGAAACTCCTATCGCAGATGTGAAGTCCGCCCTGAAGCCTAAGCCTACAACCTAAAGCCAACCTACCATTCAGTAAATCAACATAGACCGTGCCATGAGTTGGGGGTTTGAAGATTAGTTTTCAGTCAAAGTTGGTGATTTTCAGGGTCAATCTGTCAATTTAGGGTAAACTCCAAATTCCTCAAAAAATGAGCAAATCCAGTTTTGTTTGCCCATAAAAATCATTAAAACCTCCATTGCTAGGGGATTTACCAGCCACCATTGAATGCAGGGCATGTCTCAAAATGTCAACTTCCTGCCTTGCCAATCCATCACCCCCGCGAAACTCTTGCGACTCTCAATGCCCGTGGTGGTGAAGACGTTCCAGCGACCCTGTTCATCCTGGTGTCGCAAGTCGGTGAGATCTGACGCGAGTCGGGGAGAATCTACAGGAAACCCATGGGTTTTCACGGAGTTTTCCTTCCAGCAAATGTAGGGGTTTCATCAGTAGATTCTCCCACCAATACCCCAGTACCCTCTGGTAAACTAACATAACTATTGAAAATTGCCATTTATAGTGGATTTTCCCATTAAAAATGGTGATTTTCCATAGCTATGTTAAATTACCAGAGGATACCCAAAACATCAAAAGCCTTTGGTCCGAACTCCTGCTGGTCTCCACATCGATGATTGATCACGATGTCCGCCATACCCCGGATGCCCTGGGCGCGAAACGGCGCGCAGAAACGCGCCAAACCAAGGAGAACCAAGGAGACGCACCACGGCCCTAACTTTGGGAACAAGACTCAACTGTTCATCACTTGTTTTGGCAGCAAAACCTTGAACAAAATAAGTTGTTCGAAATTGACAAGGAAATCTGCACAATATCCCCTAGTATATCCATAGTATCCTCGCTATACCGCCGTTTTGATTGATTATTTGTTTATGTATCTCTGTTGATTTATCCAAAAAGTATCCCCTCATTGATGGTTATATCACTGATCATTCACTGATCCATTGAGTTGTACGCCCATGTTTTGATGGTTAAATCAGATGATGTCCTCCCCAAATGCCATTCATCTTCCATCCCAGGGCCACCAGTGCGCCTTCTGTCGCATCGCAGCCAGCAGCTGCTTTAGCTGGTCCTTTCGTAGGTCATGGTTGACTTAGTCAGCAAGAATGCCATAAATGGGTGGTCGAAACCATCCAAAATTGATGGTTTATTGTTGGGTTTACCACAGAAATACTGCAATACTCAAATGATAATGACTGGTTGGTGGTTTTAACCATCTTGAAAAATATTAGTCAATGGGAAGGATTATCCCATATATTATGGAAAATAAAAAATGTTTGAAACCACCAACCAGATGATGATATTGAAAATAATAATGTCAACAGCAACAGCAGCAGCAGCAACAGCAACAGCAACAGCAACAGCAACAACAACAACAACAGTAACAATACAAATAGCAATATCACCACCACCACCACCACCGTTGCTAGGCCTTCTTGCCGTAGGCCGAAGCATCCAAGTTGAAGAGCTGCGAAGGCAAATAGCCCTAGCCAAGCCCAAGGCTCCATCCAGAAATCGAATGAATATTGCATATCAAGTCTTATATATATATATATACATGTATACAGTGTATGATATGCGGGGTTCCATAAATGGGGGTCCAAAAATGGAGGGTTTATAATGAAAAATCCATCAATAAATTTTAGGGGTACCCCCCAATTTTTGGAAACCTCCATGTATAAATGTGTGTATATATCTAGGTCTCAAAGCTCAAGAATTCTGGTGCCAAAAGCGCTTGCACCTAGTGAGTGACTTGATCATTTCAATGTTTGGAAAAAAAAGTTGTCCGCAACCCTGACGTTTGACCACACGCCCTAAGCATTGATTGGAAATGTGCACAAAACACTTGCTGCACGCAGGAAATTGTTTTTATTTCTTAGGGGTTTCGGGCTTTCTTGCCTCAGTCTCGAGAAGAGCTCCGCAATCAAACGTCAGGGTTGGAGCTGCCAGTATTGGATGATTCATAGGAGAAAAATCTGTATTATATAGGCCTTAAATGATGAATAATCTCTTAGACCCGTATTTCACCATTTTCATGGTTGCTATCAACATCTATCAACTATGTACACTTAAAAGGTCACAAACTAAACATCAAGCAGTTGGTGCCCCAAGGTGACCTGGGGCGCCACGGACTGCGAACAGGGCGGCAGCCAAATGTCGGTGATGCCCATGTCGGCAAACATCTCCACCTGCGACGGCGACGGATCGATCATCACCAAAAATTCCCATCATGGAATCGGAAAGTTACGGGATTCCCATGGGATTCCCAGAGTTCATGGATTCTGCCAATAAAATGGCTAGTAGAATCATGTAGAATCCAAAAAAAAATGATCAACCAACCAGGGTTTTGTCTCGCATCCACTGCCGTACCAATGGGTCCCTTTCTGGTCCTACCTTGGATTCCACGATGCCGTACCAATTGCCCTTGCCAGCTTGATGGCTTTCCCAGTTGAAGCCTTGCAGCTGAAGCCACTGGAGTTTCAGGAGCCAAATCTGGGAGAAGTTAGATCTCTGGTACCTTTTACACAACTGAGATCCCAGATTTTGGCTCTCAAATTTCTGATGAAACTTGGATGTTTTACACAACTGGGTCAAAATCTCTGATCCTGCAGTCAACTGGTAACATGACTTCAAGACCATTGCAGAGTTCTCCAGCCGCTGGGATAAGCCACCTTGCAGGAGCACCGTGTCAGAGGCATCTGCCGCATCTGTGATGTTCTTCATCTCCTGGGACGTGTCGGGAGTACCCCCAGTCGTCATGGATGACCATTACGACTGGTATTGAAACCCATGGTGACTTGGGGTACCCCCATTTAGGAAACCTGTGGCCATGTGAAAAATGATGATTGGCTATGACATTCGGGTAGTAGCTAGTTTCATCTTTCATCAGACTTTTTTGGAGCTGAAAGGAAAGCAGCACAGGTCATTCATTTCATCATCTCATCATCTCATATTTCTCCCGGCAAATCTCTCCTGCAGTAAGGCACCACTCGCCAATCGCCTGAGCCACGGAAACCCTTGAGGTCACCCAGCCGGAACCCGAAAAACCCGGTGGCCGCCGGTGGCCTCTGCTGCTGATTCAAGCGCTCACGTTCCTCCAGCTCGTTCACATGCTTTTCCTCCGCTTCCTTAGCTTAAAAAATCTTGGACAACTCCAGCCAAGGCCGAAAAAAAATAGAAATGTGTCTCCAGAGCCAATTCACAAACCATCTTGATTGATCCACTCAGACTCATACATTCTCATAGCATTTTACCCAGCACAGCTTCACCCATCAGTTTGAGCTGCCGCTCTTTGGCGCCCAGCTTCGGCTTCTTCCATGAAACTGTTTAGGTCCATCATCATCAACGAGGGCGTCTTGGTCATATCCATCTGCATGGAGCCATCCGACAAACGAAACAAGTGCCGCGACCTTTGTTTCGGTGGTTGGGTTGGACAACCCTGGTTGGCTTCACAAATGAAGGGGTCCTATTTCAGTGCCACAGGAGCACTTTTTAGGGATCCTCCCCAATCATGAAGGGTCGATTTGAATATGCTGTAATGTGATGAAAATTCATCCGACCATCCGGGAGCATTTCGTTTGACATTGGAGACTTTCGTCTAAAGAAAAGGCCCCAAGTCTCGGTGACTCTAACCATTCAGGATCCCCCTTGCAATTGGGGGGGGTGCTGGACCCCTCGATTCAGTAGAGGGCCCCAAGGTCAGGCACCAAAAAAACTCTTTGCTAAATCAATGTCTGCTCTCCAGACTAGGATGTTACCTTCTACAAAATCAAGAACCTTCCACAGAAAAAACATCTGACAAGGCAAAATCATTTTTTCTACAAAATCAATAACCTCACAAATTGAAAGCATCAAAAAAAATATGTTGGGGAACTACAGTATCCTTTACAGAATCAAGGTCATTCCCTCCTACCACCTCTCACCACTACATAATCAAGATCTGAAGATATGACATTGAGGGGCATGCTTTACTAGAAAATCAAAGACCTTAGGGTATCGCCAGCCTTATGTCTACAAAATCAGTTCCCTGACCAAAATGTAAGGTTTTGTACACTTTCTGCTCAACGTTGGGGCCCCCATTTACAGAATCAGGGACCTACCAAGATACAGTCCAAAAATGTCCAAAATTGGTGGTTTTTGGGTGCTTGCCAGCCCATGGTCTTTGATTTTGTAGCAAAGTAGGGGTGCAGGAGGGCTTTCCAGAATCGAATGTTTTTGGGGTGCCAGCCCCCCCCGATTCTGGAGAGGAAATTGCAACAAGGATCATTCAGGGATCCGTTCCCCCTGGCAGCTTTAGTCAGGGCACTGAGACTTCTGCATGGGAGGGCCGTCCTGAAAAGTGGCTGGAAAAACTCCACATCAAGATGTTGGGGAGTGCAGAAAGCTATGCTAGGGAAGGGCAGAGATCACACATGTCCAACAAAATCCGGGATACAACCGGTATCCATTGAGATTTACGAGGCTGTTAGTGGGGATTCTATGACCAGCAAGCGCTAGATGGCTGTCCAAAAATGTGGAACCCACCGGTGCCGTTGCACCTCAGTCTTCAAGGGCACCGTCCTTTCAGGGACCTGCAGGGCAGACACCCCACAAAGTTCATCCCGATTCTGGCAAGATGTCCGAAAATGGGGTAGACCGTCATGGCAATATTATTTGGAAAATGAGGATTAATCAGTGGATGGAATGGGGTAGCCTATTTTCAGACCCCATTTGGAGACCCCGTAAGTTTTGGGAAGCAACTTCGGGCTTGCACGAGTCCCCACACCACCAACCCCCAAGAAAAGAGGTGAAGTGTCATTTCTTGAGCATTTTCAATGGACAAACATGCCCAAAATACCCTCCATCCAACACACCAATGAACATCAATCTTATCTTACCTTTATAGATGATTTTCCAGTTGCCATGGATCACCCAACCCAACCATCCCCCTATCACCCACATCACCCACAACCGGCCTCAGCCGGGTAGCCTTCACCCTGCTCCGTCTCCGGCGGCACCGCCGTGTCCGGCGTGGCCGGCGCGGGCTCCGGCGCAGCCGGCTCCGGCGCAGGGTCCATCTGGGCCTTGCTCAGCTTCACGCCGGCGGCTTCGAGGTCCTGGGTGTGCCATGGGCTGCATTTGTGGCCGCGCTAGCAATATCGCTGGTGAACATAGCTCTGTGGCATTCTGTGGTTTACGGTAGATATTAATTGAACATTATTGAACCCCCACCTTGTGGGATTGATCGGGGGATCCCTTTTTGGTGTTTTCATGTGGGGATCCAAAAATAATGGGTGTTGGTGACAATCCCCCAATAGGGGTGTACAGAAGTCAACAACAGTGCGGATCAACCAATTGGACAATCACGGGGGAGATGTTAAATTCTTTGAAATTCCAAGACAAAATGAGGGTATGAAACCAACCAGGATATGTATTTCACCAATGTGATATGAGATATGGGTTTGTCCACAATGGGGCGCTGTCATTTGGGTGTGGGGTACCAATCAATCCACAAATGGCTGATCATCTTTACGATCTGAAACTATCCATGGCCTGGAGGCCTGGAGAATTTCACCCATCCCCACCATTCATGCAGGATTCTGTAAGTAACACCTTTGGCGGGTTAAAAACTTGGCGCCACAACAAACATTACATTGGCTCATGACGATGATTCGTTATACATGAAATAACCTGAAATAACCCCAGTCATATTATATGCACCCATGGTCCGAACATGGTTTATGGGTGATCATCGTCATCCAGTAGTGGAATCCAAACAGACTGGGATATACTGGCAATCCCTATATTGATGAAGCCCCCCGGGACACTGCCGATCTTTGAGGAACAAAAATCAAGATGTTGAGAACTATTGAAAGGCTGTTTGTTTTTACTTTGCTGATCCCAGCTTATATCATACCATTTCCATACCATATCCATACCATATCCATAGCATTTCCATACCATTTCCATACCATATCCCCATGTGATGCTGAAAGATAACCCATCATGATGAAATCCCCCCGGTCATATTTCTCGTCTCGTCCTTCTCGGTCATCTTCATGGTGGCGCACAGCATGTCGTCACCTGAAAGATTCGATCACCATGACTATGAGCCAGTCACCAGACGGACTGGTCGTTGAACAAGTGGAAAATCAGCATCTGAAAAATAGGTAAATCAAGGGTAAATCAATGGTAAATCAATGGTAAATCAATGTAAATCCAATATAAATCCAATGTAAATCATCAATGGACCATTTTCCATCGCTTTCTTCAAATTCCGGAGGGCACTTCTACAGATTGAGTTGAGTAAAGGGAGGTCTACAGGAAAAACATAGGAAAACCATGTCTTGACTTAACCCAGTCACTGACTAAAAACCATTTGGATTTGTCTGAAGATGGGTCGAATAAGCACAAGTCATGGCAAGTCTAATGGGTACCCTATGTTCAAATCAACCCATATAGTAAGTTGATGTTGGCCTTGAAAATTCCACCCAGACCCCATATTCTTCAAGCGGGAATATCTCCAGAAAATGATGCCTCCAACTGCCTCTTGGTCTTTGAAGGTCCAGCCATTATTCCAGACCCCAAGTATAAAGTTGAGAGGGTGCCAAAAATTGGGGCCAATAAATCATGGTTCCCTCAGGCAAAATTCCAAATGAATAAGTATTGCCTTGCATTGCCTAGCTCCCATGCGGATGACTGTGGAGATATGTATGATATATTGTGACAAAAGTTGGCGTCACCCACATGAGCATCTCTTTTATGAGGACAAACCATGAGTGTTTTTGGAAGAACAGCCGCGCAATTGTGCCAGTATATCCCACGTCTCAGAGCTTCGCATCCAGTGGCTATTGAAGGCACATTGGACCTGGGTCCTTTTGCTCTCGAAGGTCTGCCTTGGTTTTTTTGAACATGTTCTTGCTGGCCTCAAATCCTCTTGAAATCCTGCAAATAGTGTCGTTCATTGTCAACATTTACGGATTTCCATGGATTTCAATGATCATGGTTGCAAGAAACACACAAAGGATGCTGCAACAAACCCACCATCATTGGTGATTTGGCCATATTTCTTTGGCGATGTTTTCTCTCGAAAATTGCAGCTGCGGCACACGTCCTTGTTCTTGGTGCCTTCCCAGCGCGCATTGCCATTTTCTGAAAGGATGACGATCCTGACGATCTATGCAAAGGCATCACCAATGGCCCCCTCTGACCCAGTGGCCCACCTCCACCCGCCATTGTTTCACCAAGTCTCTTGAATTGGATCTTCCCAGGAATGATAGGCACTTGAGGCGACTTCCAAAGCGGAAAGCTGTCAGCCGTCGTCTCCAACTGGAGGCCTTCCTTCACCTCCCAACTGCCAAGCCTGGGAGGTCCAAAGCACACAGTTCCAAACTCAAGGCGGAACCCACAAATCATTTTTTTGAGCTGTCCACCCTCGTTTTGGTCGGCTCAAGCCTCCATTATCCCTCATTTTTCCAGAGCCCCAAAACCGCCCCACCTTTGGCAGAGGCAACCCCCCCATCCAAGGCCAAGGTGCTCAGGCACTGATCCCACCACCCAGACGGTGTCGCCCACGTTGGTCTCTTTGCAGGTGACCTGGAAGAAAATCTTCGCCGGGATGGTGATCGTCGGCGGCATGGCGAAGCGTCGCGAAGCGTCGCTTGCGGAATGGTGCGGAACGGCTGGGAAGGGTTTATTGGAAAAGCCAAAGGAAAAATCCGGGAAGGTTTAGGCATGATTCGAGAATGTTTGATGATTGTTTGGAATTGAAATTTGTTTTTGGGATGGGAAATTCACAAAAATTGTGACAGAACAGGATTGGGGGATCTTGAGCCATGGCATCTTTAAATTCTCTTGTCATTTCCATGTGCTTGACCAGCAGCTGGAGACATGCACACGCCCAACTTCCAAACAGGCTTCCAACAGGATCCCATCCCTTATAAAAAAAGAAGCATCGCACACGACATGCAAGTGAACCAAACCGATGTTTGAAAATATTCAAACTATTTAAACTTTTTACTATATATATATAGAGAGAGACAATATAGATATATATAATTATACTAATTTTGTAGTTATATATGTTTATTATACGTCTTCACGAAAATGTGTCTGCGTCTGTCGTCTGAATCTACCCCTAAATCGAGGTTCATGTGGTAAACCCACCTCGAAGCCAGTCACAGGGCTGGACCTGGCAGGGTCCGTTCTTGCTGTATGATAGCGGTAGGGAAATTGATGCTTGTTTTTGATCAGGCGATGTATAATGATGTATATGTGAATATGTCAGGTATAGACGGAACTTATATCCGATCATATGAGATTTAGTTTAGATTGGAGTTGGACTTCGAGTTCAATTACAATTACAGTAGATTCAGATGTGGTAAGATGAGATAAGATAAGACAGATCATACATCATATACATCTATGATCATCTATGATCTTTTTTTCCGGACCAGCAATGGTAGACTTGCCAACTCCTGGGATTGATCCCGGTCTCGAGTGAATCCAAGGGCATTCGCACCTCAAAGCAGGCTCCACCTTGGCTTGAGAGATTTGGGAAAGGGTCTCCGGGTCTCGCACCCTGATCCTGGGGATCGGCCGATCTGGTCCCGGACCTCATATTTCTACCCCAAAAAAATCATCATTAATCGTTGTCCTGGGTGAAATGTATTGAATGTATTGAATCTCTGACCTGCGGGCCTGAAGACATTACCAAATTCACTGCCCAAAATCATTCCACACTGTGACGCCTTGCTTGAAACGAGACTACCATCCCTTTGGCTTGGTTCCCCCGCTGGTTCTCTCGGACGATACCAGGTCGTAGGGCTCTGGGCGGGAAAGTGACATGGCTGGGCAGAAATCGGGTCTGCTCGGGGAGAACTACATGTGTCAACTGCATCACCCATCCATGTTTTGGAAACACAACTTGAGACCCCACCTAGTTTCCATCCACTTCACAGGAATGCAAAGTCCCAGATTCCCAGATCTCATGAGACGTTCAGCAGCCTTCATCAGCCCATCCCTGCAGCCAAGCCGCATAGACCCAGCCCCTAGAGGCACCCCGAGCCGTCCGGGGAGGTCGACCCGGATCCTTCTCAGAGGAAGTGACCTGGGAGGCTCAGGGAGACCACCCTCCAGGCCTTCATATACCATATATATATATCATATATATATATATATCATATCATATCATATCATATCATATCATATCATATCATATCATATCATATATATATATATATACACATATCTCCATATATCATCTTGGCCATCATATATCCCCATTCCAGGATGATCAAAGCATTTAAAACCGCCATCTTTGATGGTTAATCATCAATAATATGGACAAAAAGGTGTGGGCTGCGATGTTCATTTGTATAATTTTATATATACAATCATTCAGCCCCAGCATGAACCATGAATTTTCATCAGTTTTCATCATTTTTCTGGATTCCTCCAGCCATGAAATCACCAGCTCAGCACCAGGCTCCTCCTCGCCGCCTGACGACTTCCGACTCCAGACATCGTCTGGCCTCGCTCCTGGGGCGATACAAATCGACCAGCGGCACCTGGCGGCGACCGGGTGATGTTAAGGGTTGCAAACTTGAAATTCCTCTAAAATGAAGGAAAAAGACCTTATTTCTTTAAAAGAAAAAAAACAAATCGGGCCATTTTGGGACGCAAATCATGGCTCGACAAGAATGGAGGTGTATCACCTACAAAGAAATGGGTCTGTAACTGTGGAACCCAAGGTGGCCATTGGATGATAGAGTTGGGGCCGGTCAAGCCATCGTCTATCGCAACGATTTGTCAAGGTGTCTGAAAATTCCAAGAATACAATGGGATGATTTGTCTTTTGGGTCTCTGAAACTGTGCCACAAAAATCTTCTCTCCAGATGGCTTTGTCTGAAAATGTTGGGTGAATCTTCCCAATGAAATAGCCATTTTTCATAGGGATTGTCTGATCAGCAAAACCATTGGGTTTAGGGGTACACTATTTTCAGACAATCCCAGATTGCCCAACTGATGTAGTCCCAGCAGGTGGCTACGGATCCTCATTGGTTTGTTGAGCCACCTGTCGCACCCCGCTTCCGGGCGTAGACAGGCCACCTGCACAACAGTTTCTCCAGTAAGAACTGGGAAGGAAAACGAAACCGTGTCAAACGTTTTGAAGAAAAATGCGGAGTAATGCGTTTGGAATAAAAGAAAAAAATCGATGTTGCTAAATTTACACATCGTCGCGAGAACCAGAAAAAAACTATTTTACGAAATAATATGGTGATTATTGTACGCCAAACATAACCAAAAACATGTGGCCTAAATTTTGACCCATACTGGTGAAAATCACAACGTATGTTAGTTACTGGAATATCACCGTTGTTTATGTTTCAAATATATGATAATGTGATGGTTGACAGTTAAATAAAAATGATTTTGATTATGTTTGATTGTGTTGTGTCAAAGTATGATTCCCTGTTTTTGATGTAAAAATCACCATATTGATAAAAAAAACCTAGGAATTGTTTTTCAAATGAATTCAATCCTGACTTTTGCTGGTGAAAATCCCCACATCTCATGATTTACATTGTCAAAACCGCCCTAACAGCAGTCAAATTTTCTAGTTTACCAAATGGAATGGTCACGGTTCATCAGTTCATCAAGTTTCATGCTGGAAATCAAAGAAATGTTCTGACAAAAAACACATGTTCAGATGGGGGAAAAAAAACATATGTTGAAAAAAAAAAACACACCATGGTTAAAAACCTAATAACCTTATCATCACTCAAAAAACCACAATATTAAATCCATTTTCATCATTTTCCATGATTTTTGTCCCCAGACCCCCGGTCCTAGGGCCCCCAGGGCCTGGAGTCGAGGCCCTGGAAGGCGCCATGCCGCAACCCGGACCTGGCGCCCAGATGCATAGACCAATAGTTAGATGTCACCATCGGTAAATCATTATATATATATACATATACATATATACATTTATATATACATATATTTACATATTTACATATTTACATATTTACATATTTACATATTTACATATATACATATATATATACGTATACGTATACCTATACATATACATATACATACACATACACATACACATACACATACACATATACATATAAATATACATATACATATACGTATACATATACATATACGGATACGTATACGTATACATATACATATACATATACATATACATATACATATACATATGTATATATATATATAC
>Ga0126342_10009376_pt1 | contig 17544 bp, 13 predicted proteins | sample Cyp1metagenome_FD_92528 | JGI IMG/M metagenome (GOLD analysis project Ga0126342, IMG submission 92528) | Coral microbial communities from Lord Howe Island, Old Settlement Bay, Australia - Cyphastrea 1 metagenome | ecosystem: Host-associated > Invertebrates > Cnidaria > Coral ... | reverse complement strand
TTCTAGGAACTCTTCAGGGCTTGGCCACACGAAACGGCTGCACAAACATGCATGCAAACGTTGCTCATCATGAACAACTGCTGCAAGCACAAAATGACACATGAAAAGGCACATTTTTTTTTTGTGCCGTTTCATTCCCACCCAATGCCTCGGCTGCAGGCGAGACGCCCCTTCTGAGCCCGAAGCCATTCCCGAGCAGAGCCACCGCCGTCCGGTACGGCTTCCCAAGCGATTCCGGCAGTGACCCTCCAAGAGATAGGAACTTGTATGTACATAGAGAGATATATATATATAATATATATATATATATCATGATATATCATGATATATCATGAAATATTATATAATATATCTATAGTATTCATGGGGTTTATAGGCCAACTTATGATGCCCAATGCCTATTTTTAAATGATGCTGGTAAGCCAATGCCATTTTAATTACTCCCATGAACATCACATCAATTTCCCATGACAATCCGTTGCATTTCTCCGTTGGGGAACCCAGGAGCTTTGGCCTCATGTGCTGGATGGAGCGGAAGAGTGCGACACCGAGCCAGGGATTTCACCTTCAAGCCAAAACAGAGGGATTTAACATGATCTACCATCTGGTTATGACTAACATAGCCATGGAACATGGTTCATTTATAGATGGTTTACCTATTAAAACCTCCATTTATAAGGGATTTTCCATGGCTATGTGAAATAACCAGAGGGTAACCATATTTAACCATCAACTCTAGGGATATCTGGGATTTCACCAGGGATCTTTCGTGGTGATTTCGTGGTGATTCGGTGGGCTGTGAACAGCTAAAATCAATAGGCATCTAACCCGGAAATAAGGGAAATACTGGGGATTCAACCAGCAAGAGCTAGGATTGACATATAGGGGATATCAATCTGGGTAAATTATAACGACCTCACTGCGACCTCACTGGAATTTTGGTTCATAAGGGACATCATCCCCAAATGGCCTTAATTCAGGTTAGTGAAATATTATAATTTACCCAGATCAATGGCTGGTTGGTTTTATTTTCCATTTCATATGGATGTCATCCTGAACCAATTGACGAACTCATATGTTTCAAGATGGTTAAACCCACCAACCAGATGGATACTATCAATCGTACAGGGATTGAATGGGGATCCCAGCTACATTAGCAATTTTTTTAAATGTACGTTAGTTTACCTGATGTTTATTGGCTAAATCCGATATAACCAATTTTGCAGTGGGTTGCACATAACCCTTTATATATATATATATATTATGAAATCCTAATTAAATAAACATTAAATCTCCATGTTTGTTTTGTGTTTTAAGTTTTAAGGGTTGTTCTTGAAATGTTGCCCCACAAATATCCAGAACACCGAAATAGTGTAGTAGAGTGGGAGTCTAGCATTCCACGGTCCAATGATAGTGGTTATGTATGTTGTATGGTCCAAACAAATGGGGTTGTCGCAAGCAGCATTCAGCTTCTTGTGCTGAGAACCCCAGCCCTCATTCCCTCCACCTCAAAACCCTAGGGCTTTGAACAGCCCTCATGTTGAAACCCTACCGCAATGGCTACAAGGGTGGTCAACGCAAACGCTGCAACGGCTACTTGAACTATAATGATTTTGCAGAACAATAAAGCATCTCTCTATGTATATATTAATATATATATATATAGTGTAATTATTTTAATGTATTTTATTGTATAGGATATATGAGAATTTCATTTCATGTTTAACCAATGTACTAACTTTAACTTTACAAAGCTTGAAATGGCTCATCCCATTGGCTCCTCAGGTGGTCCTTCATGGGTGACTCCGCTTCCAGAAGTTGATTTTCTTCGAGCGGCGCCCAAAGTGTTTGGCGCGCGCTTCGCTGTATCTTTAAGCGTGGCAGAAAATGTGGGCAGCTGAGAGTTGAAGCCATCGCGAACATACCACGAACGAACGAGTTTGGTGGAGTTTTTTGGCCAATTATCTGGTAATCTATTGGCAATCTAATTAACATATAGCTATGGTATAGATTGCCCATAGTTCGATGATTTTACTATATTTTACTATAAACATGGTGATTTTCTATAGCTCTGTTCAATGACTAGACTTGACTGGTGGGGTTCGAAGCGTCAATAGCGAGCCGGCCAGGTGGAGCCGTGAGATGCCAATTCTTTTCGACCGTCCCCACTTAAAAAACCCCACATGTTGGGTTCTCAACTACAGCATGTCTATATTCACAGATATGTACTGTATTTATTGTATGTATATCCCTACATCATCGATTTACCAACCTAGTTCAACCTACTCCACATCCCGATGATTTAATGCCGACCTGTTTGTAGTGTTTTCGATGAACCCTTGGGCAATCGCTCCACTTGGGCTTTCAGCTGCACTGTAAAGGATGTGATACAGTTGAGTATATACTGTTAATAAGTGCTGATGGTATGATCTTATCTACTCTTCACAACTCCTTGGCGCTTGGCATATCTTTCATGTTCAAGATTTGTCCAAGATCCAAGATCTTGGCTTCACCCAGCATGATGTAAGTTTTATGATGGAACCAGACAGATTGATAGAAAACAGATCCAACACTGGAGATTCCAGAGGTTTCATCATTTCTTCAACAACTTTTCCCAAGATATTGGCATATTGGCATCGGCCATTGCACGTCGCTGTTCAATGTACAGCCTGTGATGCAGCACTGATGACCAGGGTTTGGAGCCCAAGGCTGTTTTTTTCGTGAGAAAAGACCATGGGAATCAGGGACTGGTGATTTTTTTCACCAAACAAATGGTGATGCACTGGTTATTTGGACCCAGACCTAGCTGTGAAGCATTTTTGGAGATGGAGCAGAAATTCAACTGATGAACCATGGGAATTCTTGATGATTTTTTTGGGCCGTTGAACCAGTTCCCCCTTAATTCATGGAGGCTCCAAAAGAAAACCGAGTTATACATAGTTATACCATGGTTATACCCATTAATGCCAATTAAATCCAATTAATAGCTATTAATAACCCCATTAGCAACCGTTAATGCCCATAACCATTCATTGAATACTCACAATCCCCTCAAAAACCGTTAAACACCGCAGCGTTCCCAAGGTTCCAAGCCCCGGTCCGCAGCGAAAACGGCCACCGGTCAGGTGGAAGACTGGGGTTTTTCACTAGAAATCCCCAGATGGGAGAAGAATCGGAGAAACATGGGGAAATGAAAGTGTTTTTTTTGTAGGATCCAGTTTTTTAAATTCCATAGGTGGGATAATCACATTATTGGATCACTATATATATATATCCTGTAAATGAGTGGTAAATAATGTAAATAAATGTGCCTTTTTAAGTGGATTTTGATCATCACTTGAGAAAGTATCTGAATCCGTTGGAGATGAAATTACCTCTTTCTTGTTGGGCGATGTCAAGAATTGAAACTAGAACATTTACCAACCCGGGTTAAAGATTGATCGATTTTTCAGTGTTTCTTGAGATTTTGGAACCTTCATGAATTCTTGCCAAGAAGACGCCTGGAAATTTGGTGTCCCTCTTACGACCTACACATTCTCAGTTACATGAAAGGGTTTCCCGACGCTAACCCTTTACATGTTTTATATTGTTTTATCATAATTCCCTGGATGTCCATTTTCCCAGCATTTTCCCATACTATGCCCATGTGCTAATACGGTGCCCATAGTGATTTCCCATGGTCCCTCACTATTCAGATGCCACTTGTTGCCCCCAGAATTGGTCGAAGGGAAAGTCTTATCCGAATGCCAGTTTCAATGGTTAAATGACCCCAGCAAAACCAAGCCATTGAATTGGCAGTGTGTCAAAACCTTGTACCCCTGGTGAACATCAAAATAGCTGGTAAATGGATGTTCATCCCACTAAAAATGGTATTTATAGGTATTGACCCATACCCAATTCAGTACATGAATTTCACATAATATGATTAATATGCCGATTCAGTTCCGACCCTATGATTAACTGCTACGCACTATTTTTTTCAGTATTTACCCAGTTATTACCAATCAAATTTACCCAGTTATTGGATAGTAATGATTCTGACCCATCCCAGAAGTAGAGATGGCAATTGGTTACCCACCATAATTAGCCTGTGCTAAATAAACCCAATGCGAATAACTATCATTACCATAATAATCATTAATTACCCGGGTAATTACAAATATGTTCCCAGCAAGACTTACCTACCCAATTGTCAACCTTCAAATATCTCAGGAACTGCCGATAGTCAGTATTCTCCCAAGTACTGCTACTAATATACCAATATCCAAACAACAAAAAGTCTCATTTCACAAGTATTGAACTAACTTCCTATCCCATAGGATCCATGTATGCTATATATGGTAACATTTACCATCAATATACCCCCAATGTTAGCATATATACCATACATGGATCCTATGGGTATATGACATCAACATTTTGTAACATCCCAACATTTCTGATTCCCATCCCGCAGGAGACCAGGTTCCAAGGAACACAGCCTGCTGGGCGGCGCCGCCACGGCCACGGCCACGGCCACGACCACCACGTCGCCGGGCGCAGGCGCCGCAGCCACGACCGTGGCGACAGCGGCCAAGTGGGGCGGCCCAAACGTTGGAGGAAAGTGACATGTGACATAGAAAGAACATCATCAATTGTTGGTGTCTATATATGACTATTTCCATAACATGGATAAAAAGAAATGTGTTCAGACATATATAGAAACCTCGTCTATTTTTTTCATATCCTCGGTTTTTTGTAGGTTTTGGAGTCTCAAGGTGTATTTGTAGAACGCATGAATGATCTGCAAACGTCGTTTTCAGCGGCAAAGAGAGATCTTTGAGGGTGGCCATGGTCATGTCTGTTGACCACAGGTTCCCAACTCAACTGGGAATCAAATCATCTAAAACCAGTAATGGAAGTAATGGACTGGTCGACCATGGGGACGACCATGGGGATACCTTACTGAACGTGGGAGAAATGGCCGAACATGGACGGCCTGAGCCTGGCCAAGGCCCCAAAGGTCTTCAAACTCTGTTGGATCTGTGGTCTCCTCGGATGTTTTTCCGTGTCGTCAGTTGGAAAAAACAGAGGGTAGACTGACGCAGTGAAATTGGCACTGGATGAACAGTTGTTTGCCGTGCTCAACATTTAAGCAGTTCCCTTGTAATTGAGCTGAAAACTATGAGGCACTAGGGCAACAGGTTCAGGATCAACTTCTGCAATATGCAGTTCCTCACATTGCTTCACAAACAAGTGCATGTTACAAGCTAGTGACACAAACCATCCCCCAGCCCTGTTGCCCTCTCTAAAATGACCCGACTTTCCAGTCCCTGATTTCAAGAGGCTAAAGATTTGCAAAGAACAGTTTGCCCTATTGCCATGCAGTTGAGATCAGTTGAGTATACTTAATGTATACTTAATGTATCTTAATGTCAAAAAAGAGCATGTTTCCTTCAGCCGATCCATTGTCAAATCAAGGGTTCAATCGTACCATGGGGCTCAGCCATTGGGCAAGGTGCGTCCTAAGACCTTCGGAGGCTAAGACCATGGGAAACCACAGGTTTGGGTGATTTTTTCTGGCACCCAATTGTGACCAAGATATGATTATGCAATAGATGTATGTCACCAGCGATGGTGGGTAGTCGGGTCTCTACATTACATCACAAGGTGTGTATATATATATAGATAGATATAGATATAGATATTATTAATTTGATGTGGGTTCATATTTCACCAAGTCCCTTCATTTCGCTTTATACTACTAATAATATTACATGGTCATTTTTTCCATCTGCCACATCTAAAATCTAGAGACATATCCATGTTTGCCCCGCGCCTTTGTCAAACATTGCCATATGGGAAATCCCAAAGCCTTTGACATTTACAGATGATTCCGCTATCAAAAGGTTTGGATTTTCCATCATGTATTGCAATTGGGATTGTTAAGCTGACATAATTCAACTGGGCGAACAACAAACGATATAACATGATATGATTCTTCTTGAAATGATTCAACTGGGCTATATATATATATCTTATATAAACACATATTATATATATATTATACATTATACATGATATAACATGATATAGATATTCCCTTGGCATCTTCCAAGCTTCGTACCTTTGACGAATCCATTGTGTTTCAAACCGCCAGGCGGCAGGCCCACCACCTGGCAGGCCTCGGCCTCCTCCCCCGAGGCCACTTATAGGAAAGCTCCATTTGGGGAAACAGATGCCAAACAAACTTCAAAAAAGCGGCGAAAAATAGCGGCTGAAACTGAGAAGTGAGTTTTTCATTGACTGAGAAGTTGCGGCTGAAACAAGATCTTGGACTTGGAGGGTTCCAGACGGTTCAAGCACTGCTGCCACGAACGGGGGGTCAGTTTGGAATATGCTGGGCAAAGACTCGGTTTGGATGGCCGGGAGGGGTCCAAATCATGGTCTGATGTGATGTACTATGAGTCAAACGCCTATATAGACAGCGGGTCTTACACCCAATGCGTAAAGGCCAATCATTTGTGAGTGCTGGTATGGTTTTTGCGGATCATCGTGAAAGTTGAATCTGCATTTTACTTGATCTCTTTGAAAGACAGTTTTCCCCAGCCCCAGATCTTGTCCGAAGCTATTTGATCAAATTTCATGGATTGAGGAGAAAATCGAAAGAAAACATAGAAAACAATCGAGTTGTTACTGGGTTTTACCGTCAAAATTTGGATCAGGACGATGGAGGAACGGGTGGTGCAGGTGCCATGTCCGCCGCTGGGATGCTCCTGCAACATGGATGACTGCACCCGGATTGGATAAGGGCGGGTACAATATATGCATAGGAATGTCTCTGATGTCTATGATGTGAATTGTGTCTGTGTAAATGTGTATATCACAGATAACTATATTCCACATATATATATATATATAGTAATATATGCTGTATATATATACATACATATGTAATCATATGTATATATATATAATCACACACTCTCTGGTAATCAAACGCGGCAATGGAACATCTCCTCTTTACAGATGATTTTCCTATTAAAGCCTCCCCAGTTCGGGAATTTCCGGTTGCCATGTTTGATTCCCGCAGGGTATACAGACACCGAGCGTTTTTCGGCTCGAAAGCTGCAGAGACCAGACAGTTTGGCCATCCAAATCCAAGGCAAAGTCACCAAGAACTGATCACGGAAAATGGGTGAATCTTGATGAATCAATGCCTCGAATCCAACATTCACTGGGTAAATCCATGGTAAATCCTGGATTTGGTGAATGTCTTGATCATTCTTTGCCATACCTGAAATTCCAAGACATGCTGAATCAATGCAACTAAGCGCACTTGGAACGACCATGATCAACGCGCGGAGCAAGTCCGAAGCGGAAAGGGCCCATGACTGACGCGTCGGGCTTTGCAATGACGAAATTTGACCAACTCGTCTTTGAGCTGACGCAGATGAGGGCGCCTGATCCACTATGCTGTTTTTTGCGGTTTCATGGGCAGTGTATATTATGTAATGTTCTTTAAGAATCCGGTGATATGAGATGTAATATGATTATTCATTAAATGATAGATATGATAATTATATATATACAATATATAGTAACATATAATCCATGTAATATATACAACCTTCAAGATTTTGGAGGCTTACATTCACAATGCCCAGCTGGCCCAGCTGGGTTTTGTCGCCTTTTTCAATACAAAGCTATGACGGGGCTGCACCTGATGGATCAGTTCCTGTTTAAAACTGTTTGTTGAGCGATGGTGTGCCGGTGTAGCAGTGGTGACTGACCATGGGTCCGAAGCATAGTTTGCTTGGATGCCAACGAATGGTAAGTTGTTATTTGGTGAACGGGCTTGAGTTCAGACATTTTCGCTAAAATTTGGAGTGTCACCTCTATCCAGTGTCTTGGTCGCATTCACAATTTCATCCTGCTTGAAACAGTGTGAAACCACCACCACCCCCGAAACATCGGCGTGACCACCGCCAGGAGCATCAGCGAGTCATCAGTCTCTTGGGCAAAGGTGGGTTGGAGAAGTGGTGGATTTATTCAGCTGTTGATAGTGGTTGATGATTAACTCATAAATGCGAATACCCTCTGGTAATTTAACATAGCTATTGAAAATGGCCATTTATAGTGAGTTTTCCCATGAAAAATGGTGATTTTCCATAGTTATGTTAAATTACCAGAGGGTAACACCAAAGAAAACCAACCAAAATGTGGGTTTCATGTGGTTTCATCTTCTTGCTGGTTGGTGGTTAATACGCCCTATTTACCGAAACTTGTTTTTGGACGGGTCACCGACCTGCGGGATGTAGAAGCCTGCCACGCGGGCCCCCAATCTCGAGAAATCAGAAGTCAATGCTTTGCAACTGCATCTCAGCCCAGGATGTTGGCAAGAAGAGCACAACAAAATTTGGCAGCAACTTTCGGTTTTCAGACCTCAAATTCAGGCGCGGCGCCGGAAGCCTGGAAGGCCAGAGCTAGACAGTTGAATGTGGGATTACAGTATTCAGTATTCACAATCCCCAGAACTAGGGCAATTTCACCGGGCAAATCTAAATATATGGCAGTATATAGTGGCGCATGGGTCTGTCCAAAAACAGGGTATCTCAAAATCCAGTGGTCAACATTTTCCCGCAGCCGGGCAGAATCTGGGCGACCTGGTCAACATCTTCTCTTGCACAGCTATGTATCCCCGAACGACGTTACCCTTGTATCAGATTCTTGCGGGATACGATTTCGATATGTATGGAATTCACAATCCCACGCAAAGTCTGTGATCTACCCAATTCTGATACAGTTGCATCCCCGATTGATCCGTAGTTTAGCGATTCAAGTGCAATTTGCGATAGTTCTTTGTCCACTCTTCTCCATATATGCCCATGTTTAAGTTTCCAAGGGGAGTCCAAACAGGTATTGGTTCTGCATCCCCTTGCATCTACTGAATATTGACTTGATGTTCAGTTATATCCACATAGATATTATATCATGATATTTTATATCAAATTGTATCCCCCTGAATTATTCCCCTCATATCCACTACATATCTACTATAGATATATCTATATCTAAATATCTACTAAATCATGGGGATATTTACACTAAATCTACTATAGAACTAGTGTACATATCTACTATATATATATAAATAACTATATATATATATAGTTAAGACCCAGTAAATATTTAGTGTATCAATTTAAATTTTAGTTAAATACTATAAATAACTATATCGTGTATATATCTACCATATATGTCTACTATATATATGTCTCCTTTTAACGTCCACGTAACCCTGCACCGTCGGCTGAAAAACCAGGCGCTCAATGAGAATTCCGTTGAGATGCCCCGCGAACGTTCTCCCGAGTGCCCCGAACGCCAGGTTTATGTTTGGACGAATTTTCACCAGCCTGGGGAATGTGTAGGTCATATATGGATATATATATATGTATTTATAGGTGTTACATGTAGATATATATGATGATATTGATGTATTGATTATTATTGATTATAGTAATTTATCATATAATCTATTTCTGGGTGGCCAAATCTAGTTCTGAGGAGCCTCCCTTATATAATTGTATATTACAGTAGATACACATATATATATATAGATATTGCAATGTATATATATATATATATGCTAAAATTACAGGGATGTGTATGCAACAAAATGCGGGGAATTAACTATCCAAAAGGGGGATAGAATGGAGATATATAATGGGTATGTAGTATATGTAGCCAATGGTATAAGGACATATTGACCAATAAAGTATGCGGGGATGATTTTATGTTCCCGGGTTTAAGTAATAACCCACATGGTGATTATTCATGTCAATGGGATTTAAAGAGTTTACCTCCGGTGTCAAACATGGCTAGCTGGGAAATCCCTGAACTATAGCTGGGCATCTATAATCATTGAACTAAATAGGGAATTGTCATGAGTTTTCCATGACCATCTTTGATTACCAGATGGTAACCAATAAAATGTGGGAGATGATGACTTTGGGTGCTTCGTGAAAATTAAGCCTTGAGAAAATATCTCAAGGCTGTGATTTATAGACAACCAAAAACAATCGAAAACATGGATATATCTGATACATATACAGTTTCAATGGCGTGGCAGGTGTTATATGTCAATAGCTGGTCATTTTGTCCTTTACTTGGGAGGTACCTAAGAAATAATGACAACGACACAATGAATTATGACACGGCAATTTCTGCTGTTCCAAGTCAAATTCTTGCTTATGTTGGTCATTCATTTTTAGTGTAGGACTAGTTAGCCATTCCTGATGGCCAACCAGCTCAGTGATCGGTGGCGATTGGTTTCCCCACGTTTGCTGGTTGACTCCCTGTGAATATCATGTTATGAATTTAAGCCACAGCCATATCGCTACGAGTCGTCATTGGGCATCACAATAATTAATATAATGTCAACCCTGGATTAATAAACCCTTAGGCTGTTTAATTGGGGGGGTACCATTTAAGTATTGGATTATGACTATTGGAGGAGTACCCCCCTAATGAATAAACCATGGTTTATTAATCCGGGGTTGACATTGTAATTAATGGTATTCTTTGCGATCCTAGAATTTCGGTTTGACTCTTTTGACTGTTGTGACCTATGCCTTGTTTTTTGATGCCCCCGTTGGACCATGCTATTCTATGTCCCGTGCAGTTCCCACTGGCCGTGGAGTGAAAGCTGATGGGTTAGTAAGTCCCAAAAACTCGGAGAAAAACAGCGAAAACAGCGCCAACACCTTCCCTTTCAACATCTTCCAACCATCCCAAATCTTAAAAAATAATCCGAATAAAAACATCCCATCTTCCAAACATCCAATTTCATCCAATTTCCAATTTCCAAATCCAAAGAATTTCCAGCCTTGACCCAGGCCCGGGGTGGATGTCCTGAAGAGCACCGCAGCGGCGAGCCGGCTCAGAAGGCCGTCGCTTCCGAGGTGCGCGATGGGTGGGGGGTCCTTAGGAAAATGATCTATTTAAGGAGAATTCAAGAGATACCCGGCCTGGTAAACATACAAAAAGCTATTGAAAATGGCCATTGATTTCGTGAGTTTTCCCATGAAAAATGGGTGGATTTTCCATTGCTATGTAAACGTTTACCAGAGGGTATATAGATCCCATGACGGATCCATGGTGCTGGTATATATATATATATATGCTAACATGACTGGGGTATATTGATGGGATCCATGTTACCATATATAGCATACATGGATCTTATGGGGATATGATTGTCATTGATTTTCCATATTATGAAAATCTGATATAGTTTGAGATATATAACTTAATTAATTTGCTGGATAAAATGATGTATCAGGTTCCAAAGTTTTTTTTTCGACGTTTCCGTTTGAGTGACTGGGGTACAACTATAGGTACCATTCCACGCCATTCTTGTGTGTGGCAAGTACCAGGGCCAAGAACTGTCACGAGACGGTTCAGACATGTTTGACTCTATATCTGGAAGCAATCTTAATATCTTGCGTTCGACCCTGTGTTTTGCGGACTGCTTAAACCAATTAGACCCTGTGTATTTTGTATTGTTGGTTGGTATCACGGGATCGGATTCCCTCTTTCCGTGTGTACTCTCCCTCGCCATGAAAAGCCAATGAGCACAAACCCATCAATACGCATCCACTACGCACCCATACAAACCCGCGACAAACCTATAGTTGTCAATATTATAGTGGTAACCTCACCATTATCCCCATTTTGATGGGTGAATTATATAATTTCACCAGCATACCCATCTTTTCTGGTTGATGCTCTGTGGCCTCGTCGCCAAGGGCCCTAATTGAAACCCCTGCTCATCGCAGTAAAGACAATCCCGACTATCCCCAGTATCCCCATTAACCCCATTATCCACATATTTGTTGGAAAGACCTTCCCATCTTTCTTCGTCAATTGCTGAACTCATACCCCTAACAATCCCATTTTCCTAAGAGATGTTTTCAAAGTTTTCCCTCAATACTTGCTTGCTTGCTTGGTTCAAACCATCAAATTCCTCTTAAAAGCACCATCTCTGAGGCTATCCTCTACCTGAATTGGATGATCGGACAATTTTACTGGAACTCCCTAGAATTACCCTCAGAAACCATTTGTTTCCGCCAGATTCCCAAACCAAACACAGTGAACCAAGTGGTGGCCCGAAATGCCAGTTATAAGCCAGTTATAAGCCAGTTATAAGCCAGTTATAAGCCAGTTATAAGCCAGTTATAAGCCAGTTATAAGCCAGTTATAAGCCAGTTAGTCACCCCATTTATGGCATGATCCTTCAAAATCCCCCAATTTTTTTTGGGAATGTCACCAGTTCCACCCCCCTCCCTGTGGCACGAGGCCCTCGCCCCCGGAGATCGACGTGGAGCCGCCCCCGAGCCACGACTTGTTGCCGCTGCAACTGGCGGAGCGGCGGCCGAGCACCTGCTGCGTGGCCGGTAGGATCTCCTGCAGTGGGGTTACCACAAGATATTTGGAGATTATTTTTTTGTTGGGAAGAACAATAGGGATATTTTTGAAGAACAATAATTAGGGATATGAAGAATTATATAAGCAACTAGGAATTCTGATCATGTATGATAAACATTGATAAACCAGAAGAATCCCATCCCCCTAGTAACTAGTTATCATTCACAGCCCCTATTTAAACCGGTAAAACCCGGGTAAATGGTCCCAACTATGTGGTCATGGTTTCTTGGGGGATGTAGGGGGATGGAATTAGTACCATTTGATGGGGATATTTGATGGGGATATTTGATGGTATGAAACTCATATTTGTTTGTTGATTTTTGCTGTTTGATGATACCTGATGGGGATTTAAACCACTTGTATTTTTTCTTTCAAAACCTTCCAAACAACACGGGGATATAGTTGATACGTGGTGGTTGGTTGATGCTTATAGGGAGTTCGATTTGATATATATATATATGTCTATATAGGTGCTTATTACAATCCATCGTCTATCGGATGGAATTGTAATGTATGGGTTTGTCTGAAAGTTGTACATGATAGGTAATTTACCTAATAAATTCTCAAGTGAACAAGACAACCTGATTTGCCACGACCGTTTCTTTTTCTTTTCGGAAACGTCTTTTGGGTATCAATGGGGGAACCAGGTATATATATATACATATGATTATATATAGTTATATATACATATATATATAAATAATTATGTAACAATTCTAGGTATATAGGTATATATATATATACATAATATATATAGGTATATATATATGATATCCTAGTCATTTCTACTGGGAAGATCATGACAAACCATCCAATTTCGTGGCGAAGCATTCTTCTTGGACAACCAAATATGCTGCCTCAAAACATAGGGATTCATCCACTGGTGTAATTGGCATGCATGGACGATTTAAAGGGACTTGAATTTGACAAGCACTATACATATGTATAACTGTATAACCCGTATATTTATTGGGGAATGTTGGGCATATGTCACATATTAGTATGGTACATGATATCTGGTTGGTGGTTTGGAACATTTTTTGTTTTTCCATATATTGGGAATAATCATCCCAAGTGACTTTCATATTTTTCAGAGGGGTTCAAACCACCAACCAGATACCATTATGGTTTGATTGATTGTATATCACCAACAAGCATCGGACCAATGACATGCATTTCATGCTAATGTAATGTGATACGATTGAAGGATATTAGTGGGATATTGCCGGCAGCATGATGATTTGTCGATAAAATGAGGGACAACAACTCGAATTCATGGCAATTTTTCAGACAAACCGTGTAAACCCATGTGATTTGCGATGCGAAATTCACAACTGCTGAGAATTATTAGATAAGTAACAGGATACACCCAGAAGCCTCCACAGGGTCTATGTTTATTTTCCAAAATCGATGCTTCAGACCAGAGAATTGCCAATTTCCTGGGTGATAGACCAGCCAAAAAAGGGGTTAGAGAAGCAACCAGCATCAACCACACATTTTTTGCCGTTTCTGTAAAATCTCCATGTGTTTTACTATTTTTGAGCTATTTTTCGATGAAATGTCCATGAGTTTCTGGAGGGTTTAAACAGTTCAAACCATGATTTTCCCATGAATTTTCCCATGGTTTTCCAAGATTTTCTCCATGAACATAGCATGGATTTCCCATGCCCCGGTGCCACGGCGTGCCGCTGAGGTTCCTCTAGGGCCTCCACGAACTCCAGCGCCACCAGCTCGCCACGGAGGAGGCTGAGCAGCGGCTTTCTGGCCTCGATTCCAGATGAAGGTGGGACCATGTGGGACCTGATTTTGGGGATCTTTTCTGGGATGTTGGTGGTACCCTCTGGTAATTTAACGTAGCTATTGAAAATGACCATTAATAGTGGATTTTCCCATTAAACATGGTGATTTTCAATAGCTATGTTAAATTACCAGAGGGTAAATATTTATATATTATTATAATTAATTATATATATACACATATAACCATAGTGGGATTGGGATGTGTATATGTGTATATATATAATTATATATAGATATTACTAAATTACCCTGGGGTAAAATACGAAGATAGATGTGAACAATCAAGCATTTGTAGATGATTTTCCTAGGGTCCTAGCACAGGCTTTCCACATCTACGTTCGTTTACCCTAGCGTCGATGTGGGATTCAGGGGATCCCACTGGTGAGGAACTGGGGCACTAACCAGGGTTGTTAACCCGTGACTCGTTGAATATAGTGGGATTTTCCCGGGGATGTCAGTGGGATATATCTGGGCAGGGATATGTCTGGGATATATCTGGGATGTTCAAATTCTAAGTGATATCCTCCTGAAAATTCACGATGTGGACCTACCATGAAAGTATATTATTTTCCAACGCCAATGAATTTTCACATATATTCGCATTTCTACCAGAGGCTGATCGGATTTGTTTTGGATATTGTTGGGATATCTCCGGGATTTAACAAAGGGACATATCTTGGATATAACCGACCACAATGTAGGACAATAACCAAGCACAGTAATGGTTCCTAGTGGGAGAATGCATCTGGGATTCCAAAAAGGGGATAACCGACAAAAAATGACTTTATATAATGAGACATATCCCAATATATCCGCAACACAAACAATTTTTGGGTTGGAAGATGGGATGGGTCATGGTAAGGTAGTGTATGTATATAATCTATATCTATAAAAAAACATATAATATAGTTGCTCTCCACTGTTGATTAATAGTTTATGCTGTCATATGATATCTCATGGTATCCCTTCCATGGAGATGGGTCATGCTGTGATTTTCCAGAAGAGGAAGCTGCATATTCAGCAGACCACGCCCGTCGAAAGGGTAGCAACTTGATGGTATGTATCAGACCATTCCGAAATGGCTTCAGTATCCCGCAACACATTGACTATAATATTCCTTCGCAAAACCATCGATTTCAGCGGAACAGGTTTCAGTTCCCAGATTTGGATCCCAACCTACGACCAGCTCAGCTGTTCCCCCCCAGGTGAGGAGGAGACTTCCCATGAGGTGAAGCGTCCAAGCTTCCTCAATGTCCCAACGCTGGCTGCACCAGAGAAGCACGTGAAGATTGGAGCTGTGGAGGTCGCGCCCAAAACGCTGACACCATGGTCTTGGATGGCTCAGATCATGGTTTTTCCCGTGGGGATATATATATACCCTCTGGTAAACTAAACATACAAAAAGCTATTGAAAATGGCCATAGAAATAGTGGATTTTCCCATGAAAAATGGGTGGATTTTCCATAGTTATGTAAACGTTTACCAGAGGGTATGGTCTCATTTTAGGGTTGATGCACATACCTGACCAAATCGTACATATTATACATTGTGGAGAATTGGTGATTCTATGTCAATCATGTGCATCTGCAGTCTGCATATTTTCATTTGTGCAAGATATGTATGTCGCCATTCTCACTCATTTGTTGTGATACCCGTAAGTCTACGAACTGTCTAGGTGTGACTTCATTTAGACAATTTGTACTGTACCGACCTCACGACCGAGCTCACCATCAATGGTACCGATCAAGTTGATGCCCAAAAAATCAGTTGTGGGATTCATGACAGCATATCAAGTTTGGCAATTGACCATATGGCAACCCCCCAAAAAGATAAGTAAAATCCTAGCAAAGTAGTGATCAATCACTTTTCTTATTGGGGAGAAGTTACTAAAAGTTAATGAGGAACAACAACCCAGTTGCAGATGGGTTATCAGGCCATTTCCTCACCAGTTGCAACCCAGATGATCAGCCGGATTTGTGAGGCCTTATCAGATCCTGAGCTATTTCCCATTTGCAAGCCATCAAATTGTCAGGGTTAATTCGTTATTCGCCATTCCCCATCAAGACATCCAGTTTTTTTTACATATTCATGACACATCAAACATCAACAATTCATGAAATGTGGTCATGACGAAGATATTCGCCATATTCATGACACATTTTCGCTTGGGGTTGAAAAAAAGTTTTGGATCATATCGTCAACAACTATCAGTTTAACTGGGTTCTAACGTTTTTATGGTTCACACAAGAAAAACACATCTCATTGTTGGGACCGGGCTGTGGAACCCAGGAGGTGGAAGTGGCTGAGCGTCGCCGCCAAAGACCCTCCACCTCGGATGCTACGTCATAAGCTGGAAGCGTCAGGGTATCAAACCTTAAACATCTTAATGTGGATACAACAAGGTCATAAACCACTCATGACGGGGAATGGCAAACGTACCACATAAAAATGGTGATGACCGGGGGATGGTTTATTATTGTTTTACCCACATTGTATGATATGGCAATATGATGCAATATTGGGGTTTCTCGAAATGGGGGATCCCCAAGTCGCCATGGGTTTCAGTTCTAAAATGGGCTATATAATGTTATATAATTTTTGGATGATTTGGGGCTACCACCCATCAAAAGACACCTCGATGGACTTAGCATGCTCAATATGGGGTGTACTATATATATATATAATATATATATATTTACCCTCTGGTTATTTAACATAGCCATGGAAAATGGCCCATTTATAGATGGTTTACCTATTAAAAATGGTGATTTTCCATGGCTATGTTAAATAACAAGATGGTATATTTATTTAAGCTGTTAAATATGGATCAAAAAGCAAGGATCATGGCGATATACTATAGGATATAGTGAATGGATATTCATGGGATATAATTACTGGATATTCATGTGCAGTCTGTGGGTTTTGTCCAGAAATGGGGGGGATTTGCGCGGCTGGATTGAATGGGGTGCTCTGTTTTCACACAAAGCCATTTCTGAAACCACCAACCATTTCGTGGGTTCCGCTGAAGTTCAGCGGGCACTTTCCTCTCAGCCATCAATGTGTACCTCATTTGGTATTTTTTTCATGATTGTTGACTGTGTAAACCAGGGCAAATCCAAATCTGAACATCTTTAGCTTATATCAGCATGTTTGATCCACGCCATTTTGCAACAATTAATCGCATGAATTTTTACCTGTACCAGATGGCTTTTGCTCCAGATATTGGTTGTGGAGGGCAGAGAGGGACCAAACTATACATACAATATATATATATAT
>Ga0126342_10009375_pt1 | contig 17544 bp, 17 predicted proteins | sample Cyp1metagenome_FD_92528 | JGI IMG/M metagenome (GOLD analysis project Ga0126342, IMG submission 92528) | Coral microbial communities from Lord Howe Island, Old Settlement Bay, Australia - Cyphastrea 1 metagenome | ecosystem: Host-associated > Invertebrates > Cnidaria > Coral ... | reverse complement strand
TTGATCTGTGATATCAGAAAGGGACGCCTTTCTGACGTACCTGCCAATTTCCCATCTAATCTGCATGTTTCAGGATTCAGTTCCTGCCGGATCATATAATGATCCATTCTTGTCTAGTGTGTGAGAACCATCTCAACAGGTAGGAAATGGGAGCCTCGACCTGACTCTGAATTTACAATTTTCAGCCTAGTAATTCGTTTGAGTAAAGTGGAACAGTTGGACATTTTTCGGGTCTTACCTTGTCGTTTGTCACTGTGTTGAACAACTGGCCGCCGTGCCTGCCTCACCCTTCCTTTTCGAAACCAAAGTTGTGCTGCCAGCCGTGGTATCGTGAAACCTCCTTTTTTTTCAACGATGCTTTAGAGACTGCTCAGCTTGCGTTGACATTTACAACATGTGAAGGAGAGGCGTCAGGACATGCCTTTTTAGGTGTAGTGCTTACTCTCTTTCGGTCTTTGGTGAGGTTCACATGTGCACTTACTTCAACTGGTGACTACTTCAGCTGTCTATTGGGTTGAAGTGATCAATTACCGAGGGCCTTGAGCCTTATCTCGACTCTTGCATGCGATTGTGGATGCATCATTGTTCATTAACTAGTTATAGTTCCCCAATGCTCCCGTATCTCATGCGTGCTCCCTCGCTAGGTCAGGTTTGGGTCCCTCGCGTGCCGAGGTAGTTTTGGCTCTCGCCTTGTAGGTTGTGTCAGGCGCTTCCGTCCGCTTCCCTTCCTCTGGTCGGTGTTTGGCCCGTCGTCCGTCCGCCTTTTTTTTCCCCTTGCCCTTTCAGGGTTCGCCCGTTTTGGGCTAGGTGTGTTGTGTTGGTGTATGTTGGTGTTTTCCTTTCTTCCTTTCCTCTTTTGCGTTCCCCGTCTTGTGTCCCGGTGTGACGTACCTGCCCTGTTTTATCCAATTAGTTCTGATCGTCATGGCATGGGGCCAAGCCGAGAACCCCTTCACCGATTGTTTGATTTCTGCATGGTTTCCGCAATCTGCTTCTTTTCCAGTTATTTTCCCCGACATGATTTCTTCAACTCTATGTACTGATGGCGCAACTCAAGACTGTGGTTTAACTTCACTGGCTATTGCCATGGTTGCTTCGACAACTTTTTTGGCCTTTATTTGGAACTGGCAAGGGAAGGGTCAGCTCCTGATACTATTGGGTTTCAATTGGCACTTCTGGATCTCCCTATTTCATTTCCTCCGGAATGAATGGCGTGTTTTTTGCACGCCAGATGCATTCCACATCGCAATTCGATAAGACAGCTCTGAGCAAGTGTGTGTGTGTGTTTGGAAATATGTGAACATATTATGTTCCAACTTTGCTTGTAGTGCTTTACAGTTTTCGCGCTTCCATGACACCCTTGGGCGGCTGGAGTTCTCATTTTTGCATTCTCAGTTTCAGCTTTCCAGATTTATGGTTTATTCATGTTTATTCACATTTGTTGAATTTATGCCAAAGAGCACTCCAAGACACAAAATGCACAACGGCAAAACATCCAACGACGCCCAACGACACCCAAAGACATCCAAAGACATCCAAACACGTCCGAACATATCCCAACACATGCTTTATAATGGCCTACGTACGCGTTGGAGAGTTGCCAGACTTGTCAAGTATTGTCCTTGATGAGACAATTCACAGCCACCTTGTTGCTCAACACGGCACCGAATTTGCACTATCAAGCTATGTGATGACTGTGATGATTGTGATGATTGTGATGTTGTGATGATTGTGATGATTGTGATGATTGTGATGATTGTGATGGGTTGCTCGGCAGTTGCCCATGTTTCTTGTTTCGAAAGGTTATGACCTTGTCGATTGGAATGCGACCGCGGAGGAATTGGAGAAGCTAAAGGTGGAGTGGCCATGCCAGATACAATGACTGTGTTAGTCTGTGATAATGTGAGCGTTTCCAAAAGAGACGACAATTGATAGACATTGCTAGCATGGCTACAGCATGTGAAATGCAAATTTCATCGCGCTGGAGAGGGGCATGGAGGGGGAACAAGGCAGAAAACACGTCGTTCTTTTCTTGTCTTCCGTTTGCAGCATTTTGGAGCTACAGTGTGCAATTTGCGTACTGTTGAAAACTCTTTCAGGATTGGTGTTGGGCTTATTCAGGCTTTGTTTAGGCTTTGTTTGCAGTTGGTTTGGGATTCATATATGGAGGGCTATTTTTTTTTTTCCGCGACAGGTTTTGTTTTTTCTTTGGTTCCTGGTTCTACGCTTTCCTGTTTCTCTGATTTTCTGCTTTTCAGCTTCTCTGCTTTTCTGCTTCTTTGCTTTTCTGCTTATATTGCTTCTCTGCCTTTCCTGCTTCTCTGCTTTTCTGCTTTTTGCGTTCCCTGCTTCTCTGCTTTTCCTGCTTCTCTGCTTTTCTGCTTTTTGCTTTTCCTACTTCTTTGCTTTTCTGCTTCTCTGTTTTCCCTGCCTCTTGTACTTCTGTGCCTTTCTACTTCTACTATTCTAGTTTTTCTTTTCTTCAGTCATGTGTTTTTGCTGCTCTACTTCCTGCCCCTTTGCTTCTTTGCTTCCTGTCTTTACTGTCTCTTTGCTTTTCATTTTCTTTTGCTTTATTCTGTTCTGTTTGTATCCTAAATGAAACCCTAGAGAGACCCTAGGTGAAACCCAAAGAAACCCTAAAGAAATCCTGATAATAAATCCTACATGAAACCCTACTGTAAATGAACCCTAAAAAAACCATAAATGAACCCTAAAGAAACCATGAATTAATCCTAATGAAACCATAAATGAACCCCTAAAGAAACTTTAAATGACACCCTAAATGACATCCCAAAAACCCTAAACAACACTCTGAAAAAAACTAAATGAAACCTTAACTGACACCTTAGCTGAAACCCTAAATTGACACCTCAAAGAAACCCTAAATTGACACCGTAAATTAAACCCTCAAGAAACCCGAAATGAAACCCTAAAGAAACGCTAAAGAAACCCTAAATGCCAGCCCAAATGAAACCCTAAAAGAACCCACTTGAACGTTTAGAAATCATGAAAAAAAATCCTGATAAGAAACCCTGAAATGAAACCTTAAATCGAAACCCTAAATTGGAACCCTGAAGACCTAAAGAAACCCTAAATGGAACCCTAAAGACACCCTAAAGAGACCCTAAATGAAACCCTAAAGAAAGTGTAAATGAAACCCTAAAGAAACCCTAAAGAAACCTTAAATGAGACCCTGAATGAAGTCCAAACTGAAACCTTAAAGAAACCCTAAATGAATCCCTAAATGACACCCTAAACGAAACCCTAAACGAAACCCTAAAGAAACCCTAAAGAAACCCTAAATGAAACCCTAGAGAAGCCTTAAAGAAAGCCACTTGAACGTTTAGAACTCCTGATAAGAAATCCATGAAGAGACCCTACATGAAACCGGAAAAAAACCTAAATGAAACTAAAGAAACCTACATGAAACCCTAAATGAAACCGTAAAGAAACCCTAAATGAAACCCTAAATGAAACCTTAAATGAAACCCAAAAGAAACCCTAAATGAAACCCTAAATAAAAACCCCAAATGAAGCCCTAAATGAAACCCTAAATGAACCCCCAAATGAAACCTTAAATGACACCCTAAATGAAAGCCTAAAGAACGCTCAAGAGACCCACATGAATGTTTGAAGTACCAAAATGTAACAAATACCATGCGAATGAGAGGTTAACATGCCAAAATGTGACAAATACCATGCAAAATGGAGGCAAACATGGCCAAATGTAGCCAATAAAATGCAAAGTGTCCATGCCAAAATGTAGCAAATACCATGCAAAATGACAGGTTCTAGTTCCAAACTGTTGCAAACACAAGGCAAATGGTACCAGAAAAGAAAGCAAAAAAATAACATCCAAAACCTGAGGCAAAAAAAATAGCAAAAACTATTCTACACCCTTTATATATATTGGTTTAGTTGTAAGGTTGTGATAGTTTTTTTTGACGCATTGTTTACGGTTCATTTCGGTTTGGTTTAGGGCTTATTTAAGGTTTATTTAGGGTTTGTTTTGAGTTTGTTTCAGGTTTCATTAGGATTGTTTTTTTGGGTTGTTTTAGGTTGGTCTAGGGTTATTTGGAGTTGGCTTAGGGTTTCTTGAGGGTTGTTTTAGGGTCTAGTTATGTGTAGTTATAATATGGTTGTTTTAGGGTTGTAAAACGGCTTGCTTAGATATATAGTTGGTAGAGGGGTAAGGCTCGAGGACCTCGATGCTGGCCCTCAGGTGCATGAAGGGTTTTCGAGGACGTTGGTTGGGTGGCTCGGGGCGTTGCGGTGGTACCCGTCGTGTGCCGTGGGTTGGTCAGGTATCACTGCGCTTGAGTTGTTGTGGCAGTTCATCTTTGACACCGGTGTGCTGCCTCCCTTGTGGTACGAGGGCAAGTGGTGCACGGTTGAAGAGTCGGGTCGGTCTTGAACTCGTTTGTGCGTCCTGGTATGCCGCGGCTTTATCGCACTTGGACGCGTGCACTCGGATCGGTCGGTGGGCTTCCCCTGTTGGATGAAGATGGTGTGGAGGATGGCCCTGGGGCGACCCTGAGTTTCGTTGGGCTGGCGGTGGTGGGCCGTGTCCCCTTGCAGCCCACTGTGATTGAGGACTTGTCCTTTTTCGTCGGTCCCTTTCGGTTTCGTCACTGAGGTTCCCGTCCTTTTGGTAGACCTCTGTACAGATGGGGATTAGTAGCTCACACAAGCTGGTCGGCTACTTTTCCAGCACCCAGATTTCTGGTGCGATGTGAGAGAGAGAGTGTAAAACGGCTTACTCAGGGTTGGTTTACGGGTTACTTTGGGTGGGTTTCAGGTGTATGTAGGGTGCTCTAGTTTCTCTTTGCGTTTCTTTAGGGCTTTAAGGTTTATTTAGAGATTTTAGAGTCGGTTTATGTCTTGTTTGGTTGATTCACTGTTTCCAGAGTTTTTTTCAGGCTTTAGTGACTCTGCCTGTGATTGTGGTTGAGGCTACGGCTGTTGCAGATTTCGTGGCTCCGGACTAAGCACCTCGCTAGGACGTGTTATATAGGGCAGGTGAGGTGGTAGAAGGTAGATCATGATGTGATGCTGGGGGGTGGTGGTCAGCGAGGCGGGATGTGGTAAGGAGTCAGGCCTGGTGCGTGGATGATGGTGCATCCTGCCTAACTTGAATTCACAGAGAAACCCAAAGTGGTGAAACTTTTGCAAAAAGGGAATTTTTTGTGTTCGTCAGACTTTGTACGTTGTCCCAGGTTCTACACTGGTGTGTGCTTTGATTTGACATATTTTGGCATTGCAATGGGGGGCTAACAGAATTTGCATAGAGGTAAAAGTGGGTCGTGTTGCAGTCCTGTGTTTTTTCTTACCTTGCCTGCCTTGCCTTTAGGCATTTTCTGTCTCTGCGATAGAAATTGTCTTTGCTTTCCGACTTTCCGACTCCCTTGTGCTTTGTGTATTCTTTGCACGCCCGGGTTTCAGCATTTTCCACCCTGTGTTTCGCTCATGGCCGTCATGGCCCAGGTCGCTGTCCTCAATTTTAATTCGATCTGAGCTTTAACCATCAGCATCAAACGGATCCGCAGTCGAATCCGCAGTCGAAAGGCTTTATCGATCTTTATTTTTTTAAACTATTATTTTAAGTTGCTGTATATGGACAACATGCTGTTTATTTCTTCATTGCTTTGATCTGATTTGGCAATGCGTCTTTTTGTTTCCCAAAGACTTTTGCAAAGCACCCAAAACATCCCGAAACTTCATTGTTTACGAAACTTTTAAGAAGTCCTGCAGAAAACTTTCAGCCCTTGTAGGCCACCGGAACCGCGGCCATTCAGAACAGCCTCGCCTTGCTCATTGGCCATTCAGTGATGGGACAGGCGCACCTCCCTGCATCGGGGCTGTCGTTGAGCTCCGTTGAACATAGTGTGAATATGTGTGAATCATGGAACCAACATGAATATCATGAATCATGTAATGTTCAACACTGGATTCACTGGAATTTCACACTGTGTCTGATGTAATCATTGCATATCATTGCTATCATGTCCATCCCACTCTCGTTGCTATCATTGCACTGTCGTGGCCCCGTGAACCGATCTGTGTGAGATCTCGATTGGTTTGTCTCATTTTGTCTCGTCAGGATATCCACGTGAATTACACACCCGTGGAGGCAGCTTTCCTGCAGCTGCTTGACTCAACTTGACAGCAAAATTTTGGAGATGGAGTTGAAAGGGTTGCTGAGTTGGACGGAGCTTTCACTTTGCGTTGGTGTTGACTTCATGTTGATTGCATTTTGATGTCATTCCAGCCTAAATATCTGTCTTTGCGGTTGTCTTTGTTGCTTGAGTAGTGCTTCTGCGTCTGTGTCACTATTTGAATTTCTTGTCAACTTGAGCTCGGCTGTATCAGTTTCTAAAAGTTTCTCAAAGTTTCCACGATTCGTTTTGGATCGAAACTCTGACAGCGGAAATTTTGGGTTGTGGAAATATGCAGTTTTTCCATGTTTTTTGACGTTTTTCCCCCTTGAAACACCTCGAAGGTACGCCAGGTATGCCTTTGTTGGTGTGTGTCGGCATAATGACAATGAAGTGTGGCTATTATGGTACTGTAGCACTGAGTGTACGCTTCAGCTCTAACTCAGAGGTGAAATTCCTCCGTCCTTGTACATTCTTGTACATTCTTTTACCATCGAAGATTATAAGTTTTATAACCTAAATATTTTCAAGCTGAGTGCGGCTGCGTGCTGCCTGCGCTGTGAAATCAGGACGAAGGAGTCGAACCTTTCGATTGCAGTGAAAGTCGTCTTCACCTTCCCTTGTCCACAGGACGGCACACACTTAGAAAGCTCGACTGGCCGCTGTTCTGTACATGGCATCTTCGTGGCTGCAGTTGGCCAGTTGGCATTGACTTTTCCCTGACTTTGCATTGCGAACCGCATTGAGTTTATGTTCTGTTTATGTTCTGTTTATGTTCTGTTTATGTTCAAACCAACATGAGATGCTTCAGATGAGTCGAACCACTTCAGCCATTGTCCCCTGACTGTGACCGCTGCCAGAGAAACCGATACTAACCGATGCAAAGCGATTTGAATCTGCAAAGCCCACGCTGTGTCCACGCTGTGCAAAGCCGCAAAGTCACAGGACATCACACCGGAGTTGCTCTCCCAGGCTGTCGCCCAGATCACAGAGGTGTGGAAGTTGTGAAAGTTGTGGAAGCCGAGTTAAGCTGAGGATGAGTTTGTTATAGTTTGTTAATCAACTGTTAATCTCCCTTTTTCAGATGGAACAAAATGACAAAATGACAAAATGAACATTGTATGAATGTATCACGTCCCAAAATCTTCCACCTCTTGATGATCTTGATGTCCCTCATTTTTGGCCTTCCATCGCTTTCATCTTCCATCACTTTTGGATTTTGCTCAGACACCTTCCCTGCTTCAGAAATGGCGTAGAAGATATTAGAAGATAATTAAAAATGCTCTTCATGAGTCCATGTATCATCATGTATCCATTTGATTTGATCGGCCACAAATTGCACAAACTTCTGTCGGACCTGTCAGCAAGCTTTGGAGTTTCTGTATACCTCCCCTGTTACACCTATTTCCCGTGATATCCCAACAAGAAAGGCAGAATTGACGACAGCCATGGACGATGCATCTTGGTTGAACATTGATAAACATGTTGTCTACATGTTGTCTACTTTATCTGCCTGACGTCCACATGGGCTCACACAATCTTAATAGTCAACGACTTGTGTTTCCTCTTCCATTGCTGCATCTAGTGCCGCCGCACTGTAGCTTGCTCTTCCAGCTTTGTGTCAGGATCCAGATTTTTTTTGGATCATGTTTGCCAAAGTGTTTGAGTGTCTCTCTTGAAGTGTAAAATTTGTAAACGATTCCATGTTTCACATTGTTTTACATTGTTTTACGGGTCGCACATCGAGGTCTTTATCACTGCAGGGATTGATGCAAACGTGTTGAACCTGAAAGTCAGTGCCTTGCCCTGGAGTCCCTAGAGTCCCTGAGTCCCAGAGTTCCAGGGCTCGAGATGTGAGGTGAGCTGAGACTCTGAGTGCTCGCTTTAAGCATCGCTTTAAGCATCGCTTTAAGCATCGTTCTGTTTGTTCGAGGCGAAGCAGGTCTCGGGGAGATGACCCGACGCGCATGTGGCACCATGAAGTCTTGGCACCATGACAAACGCGAGAAACGCAAACGCAAAAAAATCAAAAAAGCTAAGGCATCATCACCTCCACATGGTTCTATGGAACTCCTACGACCACAACAACCACGACTACGAGCACAACAACTACCTTGCCATTTACAATAGAAGATGTCCATCCTTGTCCCTGGGCCGAAGTTGTGAGGGAGGTATAGCGGCAGTATAGCGTCGCTACACTTCTGAATCTAAGCGATGAAGCCTACGGTGGGGATAGCCGCGCCAGTGTGAGAAAAACTACGATGCGGAAGGTGACCGTAAGATGACCTCAATGTCCACACCATGACATGAAGGTGACCTCAATGAGACGTTTTAAAAGTTTGATAGTCACTAATCACATCTAATCACCATCTTGAACAAAAAACGGAGGGGCTCACTGCCAGACCAAGACACACACTGACATTTTGGAGATCACATTTGGATCATTTTGGATCAGATTTGAGACAGATCACAGATCCGCACAGATCCATTTAATTTGGACATGGCGACGGCTGTGTTGGACCAGTTTGGCACAGCCCTTGGTTTGGACACATCGTCACATCGTCACATCGTCCATCACAAGGTGCGAGTTTCGAGGATTTTATGCCCCAGGCCAAGATGTCTGAAGCTCCGCTGCACACAGAGAGGTATAGGACGTATAGGATGATTTAAGAAGCTCCGATGTACAGAATAAGGAACATAAGGATACATAAGGAACCTATACGGAACCTCTCGCAGACACATGCATACACCGCAAACAAGTGCAAACACACGAATGAACCCAACGTAGCAGCGTGGCATTAAATTTCGTTAAAAACCTGCTTTGAGACAGCTTGACACAAGCATGCACATCCTCAGATCTTGGGGATGACACAATTCCTGTGAGCAGAAAAACACAATCAGGTTGGCGAAGTTGGCAGAGACATTTCTCGTGGTCGTTTGTGGGATACCTCAGATATATTAAGTCAACCGCCGCTGGTGTACTTGCTAGCCGTATTTGCTAGCCTTGCAATGATACTAGTGTAGTGTGGTACAATTCGAAAATTCGATTAATTAGTATGATGTAGGGCGTCGCTGGTTCAGCACTTAGAAGATACCCTTGGCGATGTAGCATGAAGGACACGAAGCAAGATACGGAACAGAAACCCGCATCAAGCAGCGGAACATGCGCAATGCTAGCGTGGATCAAACTAGAAAACGCGAAGACGTGACCAGATCAGACCAGCACGGTCCTCACATCACATTTGCAGAGGGCATTTGCTGCTATGAGATGCTTCATTGTCCATCTGGGCAATTCGATGATTATCAAGCTGTCTAATGTTGAACTAATGTTCAAGGATCACACAGATAGACAGCTAGCAATGGTCATGGAAAGTTTTGCCATTGTGTGGCCTCTCTATGCTTTGTTCTGAGCTTGGATCACAATAAACAGCAGGAACCTGCCACACTAGGAGTGTTGGACATGTGTTTATGATGTTTATGTTGAAAGTTGGTGAGAGTTGTGAACTTAAATGAGAGTTGATCCCACCCTCCCATTTGTATCCATTTGAATGTGACTTTCTGCTTTGCGTTCTTGCTGTGCTTTTGATTTCGTAAGGAATATGGCTGGTGCGAATATGATGCAAGCACAGCCAATGTTTCAGAGTTGGCATGCCTTGATGCTGGATGCGCCCTGCTGGAAACCAGTCTCTTTTCAGCTTTCTATAGAGATCTATAGAGCCTGCTTGTTTCCATTTTCATTATTTTTCATTGCCTTCTGTGGGAGACACATCCTGCATGTGGTGAGTAGAGGCGTCTTCGCCTCTTTCTCGCAGTTTCTCCCACTTCCTTCCAGTCTCTTGTGCTCGTTCAAGTGAGGTCAGAGCTATGATGCTGGGGACGGCCCGCCATACTGCTACTGCGACACAGAGGCCAGTTGAAAGACCGACACACAGTGCGACACCTCGTGACGTTTCCAAGCTTCGAAAGTTTGAGCAGTGAGTGCGGCTGCACCACACTGGCTTGAAATTATTGAAACCTCGCCTAGCATAGCTGCGCGTTGCAAGCTTCCAAAAACTTCTTTTGTCAAAGAGGACAGGACAAGTATTATTCATATGATTCATATGTATTCAGCATTCATCGATCACAAAAGCTAGCTTCCTAAATGGAGTTGGTTGTGCTCTAGCACATGTATTGATTATATTATGGGCAGAGGCTGGGTTGGAACCATGAAATGTCAGACCCGAACTGTCACATGACATCTCTTGCTTGCCAAAGAAATGAACATGTTGCGAACCCACTGTTTCGAATTCAAACCCCAAAACAAAACGGGCGCGAAGATTTTGCAACCAACTGCCAGGTCAAGTGCGCAGCACTAGGGTTGACGTGGATGTACCACACCTGCGAACGTGAAATGTCTGCGTGACCTGGTGGACTAGGCTCATTGGAGTCAGAGGAACAACTCCAAAACAAACGAAATCACCAAAATCAAAAAGGGAATGAACATGGTTCAACAATGTTCAACATTTTCAAATATTTTCAATCAACTAAAAAAAAACCGCCAGATGAAGTTTACATGGAACCCAACAATTCACAACATTACATTTATGGTGTGGAGGGTGCTGCATGGAGTGGGTCGCGAACCTTCACTTGAGAATGTTTGGACCATGAAGGAAACATGTTGAGAACAAACAAGATAAAAATGCGTAAGCTCAATAGGTCCATAGGTCCATAGGTCATTTTCCGTCATAGGTCGAAACTCCCTGACATGTCCTCAGAGCATTTGTTCTATTTTGTTCTCACAACCTAATCGATCTAGTCGTCCCATCCGTGGCTCCTGAACTCCCCCTGAGCCCCAAACTCCAAGATCTCCAAGATCTCCAAGATCTCCAAGGTACATGCACGGGGAATATCCGGCCTTGATTGAAAGTGCTCGCAATCAGGGCACCTGCTCCGGTTTAGAGACCAGCTGGCACCAGATCCGACCTTAGTTGCCCCATGCCTCGAACCAAACCACGGCAATCGAAACTTGTCCTGCGTCCTTCTGCCTTCTACGCTCCATGAGATGTGTAGAAGTAATATGCTTGTGTAACTTGTGTAACTTGTGTAACTTGTGTACACGTTCGAAGTGCTATGGTCAAACCGACGTGGTTTGAAGAGCATCCTTTGTCCTTTGCAGACTTGCACGTAGAAGGGCACACATCATGCTTGATTCTACTTGATCTTGTATCTGGATGTATCTGATTATCTGGTATGTCCAGGACTTTGGGAACCCATTTTGCACAGTTTTTGCGCAGTTTTTGCGCAGTTTGCTGGCAGAATTGGCGTCTCAAGGAACATCGAACAGGTTCTGGAATGGCCAGCCAGGATGTGCTGCAGATCTTGGCCCAAAAAGCTGCTTCGGCTGCAGCTTTGTCAAGGTGGACACGCCTTCGTTTGTCAGTCAACACATTTGTCAAAGATTATATATATATTATGTATACATATATATATATGTATATATATATATATGTATATATGTATATATATATATTATATGTATATCAATATTGTTCTGTAGAACTTTAGAAGTCAAACTTGCCTATGCTGTCAGTACTGGTGCACGCTACGGATGCCACGCTGTCAGCACTTATGCACGCATCGGATGCTACGGTGATCATGGGGTTGGGGTTGGAGTGGGGCGTGTATCTTCTTGGGGCGTGTCACCATGTCATTGAGATAAAAGAAGTATCATGAAGTATCTAAGTAGTGTGGACTCTGTGGACATCTGATTTGAAGTCGCCTGTGAGGCTTCAACAAGTTGGAGTGGCATCACTGCAAAAAGGTTCAAAAGCCACAGGCCAAAACAAGATCAATGCAGCCATGTGGAACTGGTGCTACCTATTTGTATATAGACTCTAGACACAACAAAATGCGCTGAGTGAAAAGTTTTTCTGCGAAATTGAGGTTTCAAGGACACAAGTCTGTTGTAACACCAACAACCACACAAGCGTAACGTGCACAAGTGCTGACAGCGTAGTATATACAGTATAGCCTACGTGCGCAGTGCTGACCTTATTGGCCCCACCCCACCCCACACCCCTCACCACGATCACCGTAGCATCCACACAAGACGCAAAACCACCTTACTCTGATTCTTTTGCTTTGTGTTTTACTTATGTTTCTCAGTTTTGGACTTTTGTCTTGATTCGTGTTTGAGCCTTTGCGTGTTCAGATTGTGACGATGGTGGCACCGCTCATAATGTCTACTGAGTCTACTGGACGCCAATTCGATAAGGAACGCTTAAAAATCTTAAAAGACAACGGAAAAAAGAGATGACGAGCAATGGGGTCTTCCTTTGTCTCTAGTTTCAGTCTGATGACAGTGAGCCTAGGATGTGTAAGGCCATGTAAAAGGAGCACGCCTAGCAGGGCCTAGCAGGGCCTAGCACATGTATGAAATCGTATGAACATGTGACAGTCATGTGACATGGCATGCGACGCGAACGCATGTGGGGTGATGGAAAACGCTTGTAGCAAACGAAGACAATCGAAGACATTCAGAACAAAATTTTGATGCATGGCATAGCATGGCATTGCATGGTGCAGCATGGTGGTCCCGATGGGAGTCATGGAGTCATCGTTTCTGAAAGATCTGAGAGTTTCCGGAGCTGGAGACAACTTCTCAGACACAACTTCTCTGCCGAGGTTGTGTGATGTTAACGCAGAGCTTGCAACCCCGTGCAAGGAAGCTGTGCCGAATTGCAACGTGCACCTTGAACACACTGAGAAGATTCCATTTCTTTTTGCAAGGCATAATGCATAATGCATTAAACTGGACTGTCCTGAGATTGAGAGATTACAAGACTCCAAAGTTCTACTTGCTCTTGTAGGCTGTGTTTTCTTAGTGCTGTGATCTATATGAGCTGGGGCAAGATTATATCGAAAAAAGAAACATGATAGACTTCGTGGTCTACATGGAATGCCATGGAATGCCTTGTGGTGGATTGCAAAAAGAGATCTAGAATATGTATGCATATGTAGTTTGACCATGTTTGACCAACATTGTAGTCTTGGTAGTTGCTTTTTTTACTGGTGGCCTTGTCCGCTTACTTATTTGGTGCCATGGTTGACGGACTATTTGCTGCAGTTTGTGCCCAGTTGCTTCATGTTGCTATCCTCAGATTCTCTGTCCAGGACCAGGTCTTCACATTCCAAATTCCATGTTCAGCCCGTTTCATCTGGCGAGGACCCTGCTGATTTCATGCCGGACAACATTCTTGACCAAGGCATAGTGTTCACGGGCTGGGTCAACACTTCAAGACATGCGGAGAGGGACGGTGAGAGTCGTGAGAGTCGTGCTGAGTCATGCCTAGTTTGGAAGCAAAGTTGCGTTTTTGTCCTGAGTTGCAGCACACTGATGAAATGCGGATAGCAACTTGCATGATTACAGCAGCTTGCGGATAGGCGGATAGCAAGACTTCAGTTGTTTCTTGCGAATGAGTAGTTGGGGGCGTGTCACTAGAGTGGGGTTTGGGGTGTAGATCTTTCTATTGTTGATGTCGGACATACATTGACTGTTTTATCCAGTCAAGTGTCTTTGGGGATTTTTCTAAGCACCTTGATTTACTCTTTTTTCTGCTTTGATCAAACACCTTAAACCATTCAGTAGGTTTGGGCTGTCGAGAGAATTCTGAGGCCGACCGCAAATCAAAGAACAACATATGAAAAGACCCTGTGGATCGTTCTGGTTGCAAGATCTCAAAGTGTTCAAACCGTTGATCCGTTGATCCTTCATTCCGACAGGTTTCAGCACCACGTGTAAAGAGGCCCTGATGAACTGGTGGGAAGAGTACACCCTCTTGGAGAACGCATCGAAGACAGGCGAGACAGGGCAACTTTGACAGGGGATGTATTTGCTTTCATGAGATTCTGTAGATCCAGAGCGAGATTCGGCATGCTGCAGCATTATATTTCACAAAACATGTAGCATATGTAGCGGTGAAGACAAAACATATATTAGACATCATTATGACATCATTATGACATATTGATTTATAAGACTTTTATAAGACTTTTATAAGATTCCTGGGGATGCAACATTTCCCACATCGTGCTTTTTGTTTTTTCCCGCCTCTTTGATGCAGCACTTGAAATCAACCAGGTCGACTTCTTGAAACCATGCCCAAATTCCCTAAAGTGGGGTCTGGTGTCAGAGGGAGGTGAACTGGAGCAAGTGGAGTAAAGCGGAGTAAAACTGGTACCTTTCTCGTCCTTTCTCCTTTTTCACGGAGATTTTACAACCACACGCCACATGTCCTCTTTAAGTGTGTCGTGTGTCCTGCGTGTGTGTGTGCGTGTCGTAAATTTCAGCTGTTTTTTAGTCAATTTCGAGTCCATGTGGACTCCGGTTCAGCTGCATAGCTTAACGGTTTTCTCGTCGTGCTTTGATTTGTGCACTTTGCATCTGTTTCCGAAAGTCTTTTTCCTTCTACTGACCGTGTTTCCTACCATACTGAGCCGAGCCATACTGAGCCATTGAGCCACTAAGCCGAAATCCAATTGCTGTGTTCACTCACAAGGCTGCGATGGTCTTCAAACCAGCTGGGGAGAGAAATTGGTCGATTTTGTTGTCTATCCAGCACAGCACTGTTGCCGCTCAAAAGTTGCCACGCTTTGTACCTGGGCAATAGATAGTCTACTCTACGGATGTCTACAGTCAATAGGTTGAATACAACATGGGGGAGTGAGAAATTGAATTGACCTAGCTGGTCAGAGAAGCCAATTTGACCCAGCTCATTCAAATCATTTGTTTTTTGAAATCGACAGTCGAGACTCTATGCCAAAGAATGCGGTAGCAGCAAGATGTCTCACATACACAGATCATCCGATTTCATCCGATTGAGAAGATTGAGAAGGAATTTGTTGCACTGAGACATTCTGCAGCCGCAACTTAGGTGAGCCTGACTTGAAACCCATGACGCCCTGCAAGGATGAGTGACTCGGACTCGTTGATGTGATCCCCTACAGTTTTCAACTTTTTACAATGCCAAACAATCTTTACAACTGTACTACAGAATTACTACAGTACAACTACATTATACAACACAGATGTCAATGTTGTGCCTTCTGCTTCCATGCTGAGCTTCAGTTTTGTTCGATTTTGAGTCATTTCTTTCGGGGAAGAAGAGAATGGAAGAAACTTCTTTGCTCACAGAGGGCTACGATTCCAGTGATGCATTTGTTGAAGTGGGGCTCAATGGGTGCATTTGGGAAGGGTTGCTTTTTGCGTTTGCTCTCGGTCTCCTGTAAACCCGTTTTGGAATGCTGGAATAAAATTGAACATGAAAAGGATATGTGGGCTACAGCTACGTAAATACAATATTGTCGTATGTGTGATTTTATCATATTTTATCACTGTGTTGTGTGCGCAAGAGTACCGGCAGAAGAATCTCCTGTGGGCTGATGTACATGTTGGCTCATGTTGGAAATGGTTGAAATACTGCAGAGTGCTTCCCTGGCGTTATATATTTCTTTGACTCTAAAGGTTAGCCGAAGACATTTTCACACTGTTCAGAGGTGAAAGAAATAACTGAGGTCTGACTTCCAACCAGAGAAATTGCTTCACGAGTGGTGTGAAGTGTCTTCCAACGCGACGGACTGTGGAGCCGGCTGTCAGGACAATGGTCTGGTCACCCAGTGCTACGAAAGCGACAATGTGTGCTCAACCTGACAAGGCGCTTCAATGAAGTCTAAGCCGTCTAAGCCGTCTAAGCTTGAGCTGCTTAAATCTTCGCCATTGGCACCTGCAAAGGGTACAAAGACCAAACTTGCGTTGCAGCCATCCTGGCCATTGTCGCATCATGCGGCAATCTTCCTTCCCATCTTGCGTCACTTCTTGCAGCATCGTAGGAGGCATCTATTTTGGTGCAAGCTTTTCTAGACATGCATGCACATACTGTAGCCAACATCAATATGAGGACAGCGAAACTTTATTTGTGGGGGTAGCCCAGTGCACTCTGTTGTCCAGCAAATTGAAGATCCTGAAGACCCTTGCCACCAGCTGCTCCAACCCGGTGTTTCCATAGAAATCAGAACGCACAGAAGCTTTGCTTTGTTCGAACACCGTTGTGTTGGATGTATTGTTTCGATTTTAAGGTGGCCATTGCCACTGTGGCACAGCTACGTCCTGCGAGGCCTTCCTTGGTGTCCAAGAATCTGCCGAAGTAGACATCACAACTTAGCATGAACTTCACCATGCAACTTACACAACCGCTGGCCCATGCTGGCCCCTATAAATGTAGCCTTTGAATGCCCCTGGATGCAAAGGGTGTTGCTGGACAAAGCTGTGGCAACCTACTTTGCCAGGTCCATTGTTTTTGGTCACGTTCGGTGCCCATACTATTGATATTAAATTGATATCATCCTGTCACAGTGTCACATCTCCGTCCTGCTCCGTCCTGCTCCAACCTTTGGACAACTTCCTCAATCTTCGTTGGTATGACAGTTTAGGACAGTTATGAGATCCTGTGAGATCATATCCAATTATATCAGACCTGGGTGTGTCGCATTGCGTCACGGTATGTCACAGGTATGTCTGAAATGTCCTGAATTTGGCAGGCAGCTGGAGGAAAGTGGATAACCAACACTTGTGGTGCTGAATTTCTTGACAGTAGAGCCCCTTGGCTATCATTCGCTGATGCTGTGTGCAGATTTGAGCTGAGGTCTTGCACAATGTTTTGTGTGGTCAACTGTTTTGTTTTTGTGTAACATTTGTCCTACCATACATATCATACATTGTTTAATGTCTTTGCAGCGATTCATTCAAATCTAGTCATTCTACTCTACTTGCATTCTCACAGTGCATTCGGCCATACTTTGCCATGCATTTTTTTTAGTCAATGTCCACAATGTGCTGTAAACAACTTGTTTCGTTTGTTTTCTACTGCGACACTACCATCTCTTACCTCTTCGCGTTGCTCAGCTAGTTGAACCCAAGGACAGGGTGTTGATTAAGGCAGGGTTTCCAGATGCAGAGAGATTGACAGATTCAGACAGAAAATTGCAGGTGCAAGAATATTCATATTGCCTCTATATCTAAATATGCGCATGTATACTGTATACGCACATATACATATACATACATTATATATATATGTATGTATGTATGTATGTATGTATGTATGTATGTATGTTATGTATGTATGTTATGTTATGTTATGTAATGTAATGTAATGTAATGTAATGTAATGTATGTAATGTAATGTATGTAATGTAATATATGTAATGTAATGTAATGTATGTAATGTAATGTATGTAATGTATGTAATGTAATGTATGTAATGTAATGTATGTATGTAATGTATGTATGTAATGTATGTATGTAATGTATGTATGTATGGTATGTATGTATGTATGTTTGTTTGTTTGT
>Ga0126342_10009374_pt1 | contig 17545 bp, 18 predicted proteins | sample Cyp1metagenome_FD_92528 | JGI IMG/M metagenome (GOLD analysis project Ga0126342, IMG submission 92528) | Coral microbial communities from Lord Howe Island, Old Settlement Bay, Australia - Cyphastrea 1 metagenome | ecosystem: Host-associated > Invertebrates > Cnidaria > Coral ... | reverse complement strand
TTATACGAGAATTTTCGGGTAAAAGGCACACACCAAGACTTAGGCTTACGTTATGTGCGAGCTTGCACAGTCGAAATGCACATGGACATGTCACAAGAGCCATTTTACACGAGAATTCTCGGGTAAAATGCCGCAAACCAAAAGCAAGCAGAACTCGCGCCGCAGACTTGGGTGCGAGCTTGCGCAGTCGAAACGCACACGAGAATTTACGGGAAAAATGCCGGCCGACAGATGGGGCACCCTGATCAAGCACCGGCCTTGACTCCTACCGTAAGAACCGCTCAGTGTGAACACATTGTTTGGGGAAAAACGCAGGTAGTATTTACAGTGGTTTCCGACTGTCAAGAACACTTCCATTTAGAGCCTTTTCCGCGTTCGTTAACTGAAGCAATCACAAACGTCAGTGCGCAAAATCAGCGTAACTAATACCTTTTCCGCATTTTTCTATACGTACAATAAGGTGGGAAAACTCGAGACAAGAAGGTTCAGGCATTGAATCCATTTTGGATCCAACTGGGGATTATATCAAAAGCCACTGCTACGGCGACGGCGTGGCAAATTTTGTAATATATATATATGTAATATATTTACAGACAGACAGACAGACAGACAGGCAGGCAGGCAGGCAGGCAGGCAGGCAGGCAGACAGACAGACAGACAGACAGACACCTGTACGCCCACATTGGGGTGGCCCATTTAGCGAAAAGACAGCAAAGTATTTACACACACAAAGTTAAGTTTCAGCTCGGGCACATCATCGAAGGCAGAATTGAACAAACGAATGCTCATGATTTGTCCACAATTGGGAGTCCGAAGCGGCCTGGCGCCACGAGCCAATATTAGCAAAACGGGTATATGCATGAAGTTGCTCCTCCCAAGTGTGTCGTGGGCGTCCAGATACACACACACACATATATATAGCCCCTACCCAAAACCAGTTTTGTTAGCCAATAGCCCGGTCTGTTCTCCCATCGCGACCTGCCGGGCTAGTTTTGATTCTGAGTGTGCAGCTTTACCGCCTTCCCATTCCCGCAGTAGTCATCCCAATTTCTGGACGGATAATTACAATATACTCTATGATATTCGATCCACCAGTCGTGCACTGCACAATTTTTGTGGCTGGGGTCTTGCGTTCTTGCGTGGCAAAAAAGCCCAGTTCAAAGGTCACCGGGAAACTGGATGCAGCTTTGAGAAACTACGATAGCTTGATTACGTGGGAGACGGGGCTTTCCGCATACCAGAAGGCGCGGAGGACCCTGGATCCTGGTGGGCCGCTTCAGCCGCCAGTGTTTGAGCATTTGAGTATCGTCGGCATTGTGTTGGAATGTGGCGAGGCTTTCTTCTACTTAGCACGGCTTGTCCCCTACTCTGTGCTTGGCGGGCTCTACTTCTCCGGGCAGGTCAGGACGTTCTGTGCCAAACGCCTCATGCAGCAAAAGTCCCTCGTTGAAGAGACGGCTGAATGAATTTCCCCGCCGCTCCTGAATGGGAAAATTTTATATATGAGAAAATTTTATTAAACACACACACACACATATATATGTATATCTATATGTATATATATCTATATATGTATAAATCTATATATATATATATATATATCTATATGCATATATATATAAACAAAATACAAATATATAATATATATATATAATATCTAAATAAATAAAGAAATCACAATAAATTATCAAATAAATAAATAAAAAATATATCTATATCTATATCTATATCTATATCTATATGTATATATATACACACAAATATTTAAATAAATAAATAAAAATATATATATGGTCGAGCGTTCCAACCCCCCTCCCCCCCGGCCATGATCATGGGTCAGCCATAGTACGGCCCCCCTCCCCACCCTGTGATGTGGTGGGGTGTGGTACTGTCCGCTGTGGTGTGGTGGGGGTGTCGTACTCTCCCCCTCCTACCCCTGTAGTGTGGTGGGGTGTGGTGGTGGGGGTGTAGTGTATGTATGACAATATGTATATATATATGTATATGGCATGGTGGGTATGGTGAGTATGGTATGTAATTATCTGATGTACGGCATGTTTGATATGTATGGTATGCTTGGCATGTATGGTTGGTATGGTATCTATGGTATGTTTGGAATGTATGGTATGTTTGGTATGTATGGCAGGTATGGTATGTGTGGCATGAGTGGTTGGCATTGGATGTTAGGTATGACATGTAAGTCTGTTGCGTATGGTATGTTTGATTTGACAGTATGTATGTTCTGTATGGTATGTATGGTCCCTATGGGGTATGGAATGTTTGCTATGTAAGATAGGTATGGTATGTATGGCCTGTATGTTTGGTATTGTATGTATGGTAGGTGTCGTAATTATGTTTCATATGTATGGTATATGTGGTATGTATGATAGGTATGATAGGTATGGTATGTATGGTCAAAGTTCGTATGGTATGTATGGTACGTATGGTATCATTGGAATGTGTGGTAGGTACCGTATATGTTAAACACATGTAGTTTTGTGAGGGTACACAGGTAGTAAATAGGAAGTAGATACATAGCACATGCCACATGTATATACGACTGTAGGTAGCACGTAGGTACTTTGAGGGAGTATGTGTGCTACGTAGGTCCTCTAAAAGGTAGCATGTACCTAGTAAATGCGAGGATGGTAGCCAGAAATGCTGCAAAGACTTAGCAAATACGAGGCTGGACCTCAGAAATGCTGCCAATAGCTTGCAGATAGAAAGGAAGGGGTGCTACCTGGGGACCCATACCATTGGGGGGGGGTAAAACACGGAACACGAGACCATATATAAATATAAATGAATAAATAAATATATCAATAAACATATATATATATATTTATATTTATATTTAAATATATATATATATACACATACACATACATACATACTCATATTCTATGTCGTCCCCGTCAGAAACCAATCCTTGTTCAAGGCCTGGGATCCAATGCTGTCAGGTAGACTTTGGAACCCTTGGCCAAGCACAGTTTGCCTTCAGCATGGCACTGACCTAAGCACGTCTGAAAGGCGGTTGCTGTGGATCTTTTTGGAAAACCAAACAATTTTGTTTCGTTCTTTTGTTCTGAGATTCTCAGGTCCTGGGTTCCGTGACCATCATCGTCTCGCGCATACAGGATACTGGAAAAACTTTGGTTGTCCGTTTTCTGAACGCACGCTGTCGTGAAAGATGCGCCTTCCCCTTCTTGCGTTGCAATAAAGCATTCCTTGGGCCTTGGTCCTATTTCCTGCAAGTGAAGATTTGTGAAGGAGATTTCCCGCTTCTCGGCTGGTATCTCCCGCCTGGGCGCCTTCTGGCAGGCAGGGGTTGCTGAATAGGTTCGCTTGATGGAGATTTTGGCAGAGGCCCTGATTCACCCTGATGTTTTTGAGGCTCTGGCACCTGACGTGGTGATGCTCAGATGGGCGTCAGAGGGGTTTGTGAGGGTTTGTGCACCTGAGGGTTTTATTTTTGGACTTTCATTAGTTTGCTTTCCTAGCTTCCTTTTTGAAACAGGCGTCACAACATGCCACAGGCAGAAAACCGCTCGCTCAGGTGCACACAGAGCAGCACAAAATTCACACGACAGAAGGAGTTTGATTCCTAGATTCCTGAAGGGTTCCACCTACCAATCACAGCACAGTGCAAACGCGGCAACGTGGCACCAAACGATGGATCCTTGCTTGGGGCAACTATCTTGGACAGCTGAACATGATACTTTTACCTTACAATGTTTATCAAAACCAAGTTGTGTTTGCGCAGTTGTGGCCCCTGAATGGTTGGCTAAACCAAACCGCAGCTTCCACACTTGACGCCCGTCCCGTCCTGTCTTTGGTTCTTTCAGAATGTGCAACCAAGTCCGGACTCCAACTGAATATGACGCTCTACACTCCAGCCACGGCCTTGGAGGGTTTGTGGTTTGGACATGTGACCTGTTCGTGCGGTGCACTTGCACACTTGGCACTGGAAGCACTGGATAAGGATGGATCAAGGCTTTTGGTTGAGGGCCTCGATGTAGCGCTTGCTAGCGCAGGCCGTGGACATTGTGACGAGGGAATTTCAAAGAATCCCTACGATTGAAATCCGGAACCTTTCGCCCAGGGCCGCAGCGGAGACTTTTGGTTGTGGGCAGCTCTGGAGTTGGCAAAAGCTCAGTGCATTCCCAAGTATTGCCAAATTGCATTGATTTTCACTTTTGAGAGTAAAAACCTGCGTGCTGTCCAGTCTTGCCGTGCCAAATCCCAAAGTGTTGGAGGTTCTGAGGGCGATTGCTGGACTGTGGACGCGAGGGGAAGGTGCCCAGCAGATATTCAAACCGACTTCTTCCATATACTGATTGACTACTTGGCGCACATATGCATTATTACTATATGAAATGCTAACGCAGGTTACTATTATAGTGTGTATTCATGTGCATACGGGCATATACAATATTATTATACAATGAAATTGGGCAGAAACCAGTGTAGCAGATTTTCGTAGTCGTCGTTTCTACTGTTGTGTCTGATTCTGGCAGTAATAGTTTGCACATGGCTTTGCACTGCATCACGCATAGAATGCGCACTTCACTTGTGCACACATTTCAGGCAGCATCCTCCGACCATCTGCATCGGAGATGCAGGGAACCAAGTCATCCCTGGCCGTAGCCCCTAGTGGCCGTAGCATCCTGGCATTCTTGGCCTTTCGCTGCCAAGGCTCTTCCTTCCACAGAGGCCTACTGGAATTCTAATTTTTCCAATTCTACCATATTCTATCTAATTCTACTGATTCTGATGCAGCGGGGGTGTTTCAAGTCGCGGGAATGGATGTCCTGAAAGGCCCTACATGCCTCTGGGTGACTTGCGAACCCAGCTACTATATCCATCAGCCTGGGCCTCGCTTGCCTTGCACATGAGACACCTTTGCAGCTTCGCCGCGTATACCGGCTGCAGCAAAATATTGGACCAGGAAGGCACGCTGGGACACGTGCCCGATGAAGATCTTCGAGAGATGTCCGGAGCTCACGCAATTGACTTGATCGCAGTAATTACTTCCCGATAAAATCTCAAGGTTTCGCTTTGCAAAAAGTGGCATCTTCCAAGCACCACTTGGTTGTAGTTTCTTTGCTTGAGAGTGTCAATGCTGCGTGGTCGTAGCTTCATTTCTTATAATCACCGCATCAGCCATCATCAAGCTCTTTGTCGTACCGAGACTTTCCCGGTTTGGCCTCGGTGACCTTCCTGATCGTTTCGAAGGAGGCTTTGAGGCTGTACAGGCGAGGAAGCCAGAAGAAAGTAGTGTCGTGCTGTCATGACAGCAATGACTGTGCAAAGAAGAGCAGAATCGACTCGTGCATCAGAATCGATGATTCAGCCACATTGTGCCACATTCACCTGGAAGCTAAATCCATCTGTGTTTGTATTATATAAATTTAAATACTGCAGCCTTACTCTGTCGCTTCTGACAAGGATTGGTCGAGGGTCTTGTCACTCGGGGAGCAGCAGAGACTGGCCGCTGCGCGCTGTCTCACAACGACCCTTGGACGGTTTTCATCAGAAGGGCTGTGCCAGAATTCAGCTAGCCTAGTTGCATTGATGCCAAGAAGAGGGAAAAAACCTTCTGTCTTCTAGCCTGCCGCTTTCTGTTTCGCAGAATTCATATCTCTTTGGGGGGGTTCCCTGAAGAAATGGTCCACGGCCGCAGCTTTGGCTGCGCAGCCAGCTCCCTTGAATTCTCTTCTGCGCCTTGCAATGTTAGAGAAACATTTGCAGGTTCTCTCCACGAAATCTTCAAACCTCCAAAGTGCTGTCAGTTTGTACGCGTGTCACTCCTTTCATTGATGTATGCGGTAATGCAGAATATATTCAGTCCTTATTTTGTCTTCGTTTTCTCGAAGACAACAGGGAGAACTCTCCCTGTGTGCCGTCCTTCCAGAGAATCCTGCCTCTGCACTTGGACAGCCACTCACATCCAGGTCTATCTCAAGGATTTTAAAAAGTTTTCAAGGATTATTTCGCCATATTTCGCCGCTCAGTAGGATTGTAGTGGTTGAAGCCCAGGAGGCCTCGCTTGGTAGTTCTGGACGAGGCTACTAGCGCCCTGCCACTACCAGCTGAGCGCATGGTGTATGAAGAGCTGCTTGACCACAAGATACCACAAGCCATACAACGTTAGGATATATATATATATCTATGTGTGTGTGTTGAAAAAAGGAGGCAATGCTTGTCAATGACTTTCATCATGTTCCATAAGATTCCACAATCATCATGTTGGGGTTCTGAGTTCTGCCGGGTGTTGTGCCATTGACTGACCACCTATGACTGAGTTATCCTGAGTTCACATTGCTCTCCTGAAAAAGGTCCTATTTCGAAGTGGCACCACAGAATTTGCACCAGCTAGGGTACTGGATTGGTTGATGAGGTTCTCTGCGGATGACCGCATTGAAGGGTATGTCAGCGACTAAGACGTGTGTTCAAACTGGTTTAAACTTAAGCCATGCTCACTCCAGCCTCTTCACTGTATGTAATTGTTTGATATTGTTTGTCTGTGCTTCTGAGGTTTCGGTTGGACATCGGGTCAGCTTGAGCCAGTATCATGATGTACACCGGGCACGCTTGTTGTAGACTTTGTTAAGCTACCCATGCAAGTGCTGCAAGAGCACTACCGAAAATCTGACGGTGGGCAGGTCGTGTTGGAATTACTGGGTGGTGGGAGCTGGAGAATCCTGACACCGCAGGAGTACGAGGACCCGTTCCAGCCATGACAAACTTGACGCTTTGAGACAAGCATAGACCACAACAGCTCTCCAAAGTGACTCAAGAAATTGAGGGAGAAACTACCCAATCAGTTCAAAGTTTGCTGTCAACAACATTTCAACTTGCTAATTCGTTTCTTGCATCTTCTTTAATCTATGCCCTCCGTCCCGTCGTTTCTGTCGCCAACGAAAAGACAGCCTGATGAATGTACCTTCGGTGGGGATAGAGGAAAGGGGTCACTCAGGGAGGCAGTTGGAAATCGTTCTCCTTTGATCAAATCTGCCAGAGCTGCAGAGCAACACGAAGCGAAGGATTTCTTGCACTTCACTGCGAGCTATACGCACTATATTAAAGTCACTACATATAACTGTCGGTGGTACGTAGTGGTACAGAGAGGTTTTTGAGAGGACATACTTTCTGCCAGATGCGACAATGGCATACAATGGCTTTATCGGATGTGACAATCAAAGAATATCATACGGCATAGGGCCATACTTGGGACTATCGAATCGCTTTGTCACAAATTCTGAAGTTGTTGGTAAGAGTCAAGTGTTCAGACAAGACTGCGAGAGGCAACTGCTGCTTTGAGATAGGCTGCGAGAGGCAGCTGCTTCTGTGCGATTAGACTGACACAAATCAAACCTTCGGTGAAAAGTGAACAGACACGGTGCGGAGAATGGAAAGAGAAAAAGAACGGATTCAACTTGCGCATTCCTTTGCCAAGTTTTCACAGCTATCACAGCTTCATCAGCCTCTGTACTTGGATGCATTTGGATGTATCAGGTAAATAGTATCTATCGTACACCGTATACCGGTCCGCTGTTGAATGTCTTGCATGTTTGCTCATGTTCTCTTATGTACAATCCTGTGGGAAGAGTCGAACAGATGGACTGACGTGGATGCAGTAATTACTGTAGTCTGAACGATGAACGTTGTCACATTTGGTCTGCATCAAACTTATGCAAATATGCAGCCGTACGACTCAAAGGCTGTATTGTGGTCCAGCAACAGCTGAGTTTCATGCATGTGGCATAGTGACGCAGACTCCTTGTAAACATCCTGCACTTTGGGCGACACTTCAGGGGGCGGATTAGACGCCACTACAGCACTTTCAGAACATTCTCGAACAAATTCCCGAGCCATGAACGAGCTTCTTGCCTGATATGTCTGAAGCTCTAGCCGCCAGCTTCTCAGTATTCCGGGACTGTTTCCTGCAGGTGGAGAGCACCGAGAAAGGGTCAGAACTGAGGAATGCGGGCAGCTTGTACGTCCCATGTATGTGCATACATTTGGAAAGAAAGGTGTATAAGCATATGTATCATGTATACATATATATATATATCTATATAGATACACATATCGGTATGTATCTATCTATCTATCTATCTATCTATATAAATATACTGTGTAGACGAAAACATACGTAAATTTCCCTTCCATTTCATTTCATTCCATCCGATTCCATTCCATTACATTACATGATTGCATTACGTACGCAATGTAATGCATATTTGCCGCCACACATATTGAGGGCTACACGTTTGGGAATGCAGAAAGACCGGCAGTTTTTCTTCGCTGCAAGCATGCTGCAGCCATTTTGGGCAGACAGTTTAGTTTCGGAGATTTCATGGCATCAATGCCGCGACGCCGACTTTGGATCCTGACTCTGGTGCACCTTCTTGAAAGAAACATTTTCCATGTATTACCACTTTTCCCCCCTCATGTGTGCGTGAGTGCCGAGTAATAGCAATGGACCTCCCAAACACGTGCGGCGTGTTCGCTTGACTTTATTTTTTTTGATTTGATTTCTGCAACATCTTGTCTGCCTTGACAGGTCCCTTTGCTGTGGGCAGCCTCGTCTACCTGCTGGGCCAGACCACCAGAAAAAGAACAACCACATATGGCTTCAAAGGGCGTCGCCATATTTGCCGGGGCAACTTGGCATGTACTCAAGTGACAGTTTGGCTTGAGAGGGGCGGCAAATCTACAAGGACTTTCTTCGTGCAAAGTCCAGGAAATTTGTTTGCCGATTAAGCGTGGAAAGCCACAAGCATGAAACTGAGCGAAAGGTGTTCAGAATACCACAAAAAGCACCCACGCATGCATACATACCTACGTGCACACATACTGGAATATGGTTATGTAATCTTATCATACATATATATATATAATATATTTATACATCCTTCTCTCAAACTCTCTCTCTCTCTATGAGGTAATTTGTTCTGTGTGTGAGTGTGCGTGTTTCGTGCAGGTTGTTCATATAGCCCGTATGCTGCTTGCAATTTTGACTGGCAATGATTCAAATGCCTTGTAGGGATTCAGTGGGGGCATCCAAGCCCAGTTGCTGCTTGTTCTAGAGCGGTGGCATTGGTACTGTATCACCCACCATCCAGTTTTAAGCGAATCCTAAGAATTCTGTGCAAGAGCTGAGGTTGGCATGGTTCTTTTGTGGGAAGCCTTTTGCACTGTCTTCTCCAACGACCGGCCCACTATTTTGGCAGAACTTTTGAACTTTCTCCTTTGCCGCAGGAGGCACTTCACCCAAGCAGAGAAGCGGGAAGCTGTTGCATCGATTTTGTATCACAAAATGGATGAATTTACGATGATTCGAAATCCGGCCAGTCATTTTTGGTCCTGCCGTGCTGTATCTCGCGAATTTCCAGATGATCAACCTGAAAACAAATCTGACGGAGCGGGTATGGTGATTTGGGACTTGGAAGAATCTTCAGCAGGTCCAAGAGGCTTCGTGCCGAGATCCGAGGGATCAGTGATTTTCTTTGCAAATCACACGTTGGCAATCGAGCCAGGCACCAAAGTGGCTGAAGTGGTTCTCTTACGTGTTGGAAATCTTTCAGATGAAGTTGGAGCAGACCTGGCTACGGTTGATGGGACGGCGTTTGCGGGCAGCAGTTACAAGGCTTCAAGGCAGAGAGTTGTGTTCGCTCCAAACTCTTCCAGCGCAACATTCTCGATTGAACTATTGGACTGTCCTCTTTGTGTTTCACACAGATTCTTTGTTGCTCATGTGGAAGCGGTTCATGGCAACGCCACAATGGGAAGCTCTTCATTTACTCGAATACGGCTGCTTCCTGAAGGTGTGTGGCCACCTGGTGCCCGGCCAGAAGATGTCTTGGAAGACACGCGCTCACAGGATTCGAAGTTGAAAAATGTTCCCCCTGCAAATGGTTCAAGCATCTCTCCCACAGGAATTTGGAATACTGTAGGTGGGGGAGCCAGATGGACCCTTTTCTTTTTTTCCGCACCATCCGTCTTGGTCTTTAGTTTTGTCCTTCTGCTCAGTGTTCACCAGGCAGGGTCTTTTCCCAAACTATTTTGTAATCATTGCCTGGGCTTAAGCAGAGCAAACGGGAGTGAGGAAGGTTGAGATTGAAGAGCATCAAAAGGCTACAGCATTTTGTTTTGAGAAATGCATTGCAGACAGATCACCGCAGCCATTCCCGCCTTCTGTCATCCCCCCTTTCTGGCCTTCCATGTTGTCTGTCGTTTCCTTGTTTGCAGGTACCTATCATATTTCCCAACATGAAGCCTCCCATGTCGTGCTGTCTTTTTTTGGCAGAACCATACCACGATGGCAGTTGCATGTCACGGGGATATACATGTGTGCAAGCAGCATTTTGTTTTGCGGTTTCTGTGGAAACTGTTTACACGGATCCATGAAGTCTCAGAACCGCCATGGCACAGAGACAACAGTATCCATTGTTTGGGCTTGAACCAATTGCAATTTGAACTTATGATCTGGGCTAGCTACATGCCAAACGACTTCTAGCATACCACTTTTTGCTGTGTGTTTGGATGCCTGGGAAACCAGGTCTCCTGTACCAAGCCCTTTCGCTTTCGTGTAGCCTTGTCTGGGCCTTGAATATGCTTTGCAATATCTTTATATATGCTACACGGTGCTCATGCGGGCATTTATCATCACCACCCATCCCCATCCATGTCACCGTTCACCATCACCACCGCCTTGCCGCCCCCGCCACGCTGCCGCCGCCACCATCACGACCAGCAGCAGCAACATCATCAGCGTCATCACTGTCACCATCTTTGTCACCGTCATCATCTTCATCATTGTCGTCGTCACTGTCATCCTTCCCATGGTCATGCTGCTGTTCGTCTTTTTCATTGTCGCACTACAAAATTAATTAAACATCAATGCAGAGATAGGTGAATGACCCACTATGGGGCAAAGTGACTTGGGGACCATCGCCCTGCACGATGGGGAGGTTTTACGTAACCGTTTCAATTTTCAACCGATGTTAACCCTGAGGGCAGGGTGAAAAGCCGATTGGCACGGTTGAGATTGGTCTTCGCCTTTGCAAGCCAGCTCTTCCGGCGAAGAGGCATGAAATTTTGGTACGTTTTGACATCGATATTTTGGCTTGATTTTCATCGGGTTGTTCTGAACACCCTCCTACTGAACTATGCCTTGTACGACTTTTGCTTGACCAAAACTGCTTTTATAGTGGCATGTCAGCGCTTGCCGCTGATTGTGCTTGCAAAACTTGCTCTGGTCTGCGTGGACCGTTTTGCGAGCCATGTGAAAGCTACAGAATCCGGAGGCCTTTCTTCTACTTGCTTTTTGCAAGAACTCCTTATACATCAGTACCTGGAAAGCATTTGATCATTTTCATGCCGCTACAGAGTGTATAATATATCATTTCTATGCAGTAGGAACCTTACCAAAATTTAGGCGGCTTTGTGGGTGTTTACGCCCGTTCCCGATGTCTTGGCCATTCCTAAAATATCACAACTCCACCAGATTTTTTAAACGCCCCTTTTGTTGGTTCAATCATTGCAAAGTGAATAAAGTGACAAAAAACACCAACTCGAAGTGGCCTGATTAGAAATGTAACTTACGCATCGCAGGTATTTGCAATCCACAGATGACACCATTGAGCTCCGCAAGTTCTTGCACATGCTTTCGGAGACAGTCCCAGAAAGCGTGACATATGGCTACAGGACAGTGTATGAACTAGTGCATTGCTTGGTGACCATGGTTCTCTCCATTTTAATGGCTTTGCTCGTGCCAATGCTGAAAGGCAAAACACCATCCATTGAAGCTTTGCAGCCATTGATCTGGATTCTTGTTCCGCTACATTGGACATTCGTAGTTGGTTTTTGGATGCGACAGCCAGCTTTCAATTATTTGGCCATTCGCGCCCGGGATGCTGATATCGAAAAAAACGGGGCCATGATCGATTTGTTGTATTGCAGACAGTGGTTGAGGGCATATGACAATGCGTACCCGGTTCAGCATGTCCGGAGTGCCTTTGATGAAGCATGTTCATATTTCTGTCAGCAGCGATCTGACTTTCTGGCATACAAATCAGATACTCAATGGGTTGCGCGATACTTCGGCGAACTGACCAAGGTTTTTGGCATACTCTTTGGTGGCTACGCAGCTTTGCAGAATTCACATGTTGGTGAGGGCCAGATGACGTTAGGTCGCTTCACCGTGTTCGTGAGCTTGTACAGCATTATAATTGATGTGATTTACATGTTCCTTGATGCTTGGGATGGGATTCTTTATGCTGGAATTCTAGTTGAGGAGCTGTGCCAATTCGCAAATCGCCACGCTCCGTGCAAGTCGTCCAAGACATCTACGTCGTGCAAGTCCAAATCGAAACGGACCTTACACCCGCAGAAATCGATCATCGCTGAACATCCTTTGGTCACGGGCAGATTTGTGTTGAAACTTTCCTCTACAGATTTTTACTTTACAGCTTCCGCCAAAAAGACGGAGGCAACACTGGAGATGCCTTTGGGTTTGGCTTATGGCATTCGTACCTACAGTGATGCGAGCTCGTTGCGCCGTCGAGTGTGTGAAGTTCTGGGAGGCATGCGTGTGCCCAGTGTTCACAATGACCTGGGCTGTGCAAAGCAATTACTTCTGAAGCCTCCAGTAGGTCTTGCCTCTGGGACCGTCCTCGAAAATCTTCTCTCCAATGCTGCTGCTTGGGTTCGCGCCAGTGATGTAATTGCCTTGTTGGCAATACTAGGCATTCCCATCCCAGCACCCAAAGGTGTGAAACTAATGCACAGCTACGATGCCAGTGAGCTTCTGGATCTTTTGGCTCGCTCCAGTGGGTCCAGTTCAAAAAATACACGGAGGGCTCGACAGTTCGATAAGCACTGCGAACGCTTTCGGGAGCGATGCTTTACTTCAGATTTCTGCGTCCTTTCAACAGTTGAAGCAGCTGAGGACGTCTTGCAACCAGCTGAGAAGCATTTGTTTGACTTGGCGCGAGGCTTACTCGCAGATCCTGAAGTCCTGATTGTGCACGATATGTTGAACGTGATGCCCCTTCCATTGGCACAGAATGCCCTTCAGACTATGATGTTTTGGCAACGCCTTGGTGGCTTGAAGGGTATGGTTCTGGCATTCGAAGGAGATTTGGTCGTGCCAGAAGGGTACCCCGAATGGCTAACGCCTGCCGGGGGGCTCCAGCGGACTTTGTTGGTGTCTGAGTCCACCATCGTTTGTGCAGGGCTAAGGATGGCGAGTCAGATCGATTCATGGCTGATTATTCAGCCAGGCGGATTTTTGGAAATTGGCGGTCCAGAAGAGATTGGCGACGAAGATCCGACCACTGTGCCAGCCACACTGAGCTTGGAACGGCGAGGGGATGTGGCCCTGCCAGCGAAAGAGTTGTAAAGGAAAGGACATAGGGATGAGCAAAAAAGATCAAAAAAGGATGAAAAGGGCATTCCTTCAGATAAAACGAACGCTGCGCCATGCTGCGCCCCAACCAATGTCCCAGATTTGCCAACTAAGCAAGTGGCCGAATGGCCCAACATAGTTGTCGATCGTCCTTTCTCCCGAGGTGGATGCAACGCCGCAATCTCCGGGGTCACCATCGCGGTCTTCACCACAGCTGCCACTGGGCAGTTGATGTCATTTTGATTCACCATGATTCACCTAGATCACGATTGGTATGGCTGATTTGCCCAACCATCTCAAGTACTTCGGTGGACCTTTTTCTAAACTAAATAATATAAAGTAAATAAAACAACAACTAGAATCGAAGCCGCTGAAGCTCCTGGAAACTTTGAGGGTAATGGAGGACCTCCCAGACCTGACCGATCGCATCTTGGCAATGCTCCCGTTTCGATTCGTTTCGATTCACGAATACTTCATGAATCATGGCCTTCCTGGAACCTTCCTCTACATTCCTTTCTGAACAGCGTGCTTTCAGCGTCTCCCCTGGATTATTGGATCGACTTGGACTTTGAGGTATCATGTCCATGGGCCTCTACGAGGAATACCAGCAGCCTGACTGAGCCGTGCAATCCTGGATTGCAACATGTATGTTGAGCAATGACTGCAAGATGTTGAGCCATGTCAGATCTCCACAGTGGCCACGGCCTATGGCTCCAAGGAAATTCCGGGAGGGGAATCTCATATGGAGGGGTGGTGGCCACCATGGTGCCCGTGGAGAGCCAACTGCGCAGGAACTGCCGGGTTTGCTTCATAGCTCGCTGTCAGTTCCAACAAACGTGTCAGCTGATTTTCAGTTCTTTACAGAACCTTACAGAGCTACTTGGTGTCCCTATGTCATGTGAGTGAATTTCCTATGGCCCTATGGCCCTGTTTTGGCACCGTGGAAAACTGAAACGAGAACGAGGTCAAGCATGCGTCCCTCACTTGACACCTTTCTAGAGATTCTAGAGTCTTTGTAGCCTCGAAACTTCAAGACTCCCTGAAGGCCTTAGACCGTTCACCAGAGAGGCAACACAGGCGTGTCAGTGACATCCAGTTACCAGCATTCACCCAGTGCTGTGGCCGTGCATTGTCTTGGAAATTCTTGGGATATCTTGGAGTTGGACTAGTTACCTAGTTGGACTGGTTGGATCGTCGGTGCAGTGGAATCCTGGCTTGTGATTGCAGGAGTTTTCTTCAGAGTTTCTACCCGTCCTTTGACACCTGGCACTGGCGAAGGACAGCCTCATATTGGAGACTTGCCTCATAAAGATTCTTTCTTTCTCATCACAAATCAGCCATGTCACAAACGGGGCGGCTTGTCTGATCAAGCAAATTCAAGCGCTCAGATCGAATTTCATTTCCATTCATTTCCAGAGGTGTTCGGGATACTGTACGCGAAGCAAGGTGTTCCATGGGCCCCTTTCATTTGAGGTCCCATTTAAATCCATTTAAGCACTCAGGATCGCAATCTCCTTTCTGGAAGGCTCACTACTTTTTCTGTTTGGGAGCGCTTTCGGATTTGCGGCTGACAGCGACTTGGATCGACAAGAGTTGCTCAACATGCTTTCACATTGAAGTCCAATAGTGGATGTGATTTTGTGTTATATTGTGCGCATGTTGAGACAGACAGGGTTAAAGCAGCCTTTCAAACAGATTGCCACCCTTTTTGCTTCGAATGAAGTATCGAGGTTGGGGTAAGGAAGCCAAGACATTTTAGGGGTTGTCAGCAACTTAGGTGGATGGCGCATCAGTGTGGATCACCACGTGAATTTAAGACTGAACAAGGCCCCTATTGCGGAGCCGCGATCAGGGAGACCTGTGGCTGCTTGCGCTGCAAGACACTGCAAGTGGATATTATATACATACATACATACATACATATATATATATATACTGTATATACAGTATATATATATACATTTCCATTTGCATTTCCATTTGCATTTCCATTTGCAACATTTGCATTTGCAACATTTACATGTACAACATTTACATGTACATTTACAATTGCAACACAATACATACATGTACATACATGTACATAAATGTACATACATGTACATTTACAGCATTTACATGTACATTTACAATTGCAACACAATACATACATGTACATAAATGTACATACATGTACATAAATGTGCATAAATGTACATACATGTACGTAAATGTACACACATGTAAATACATGTACATACATGTACACACATGTACGCACATGTACATCCATCTATATACATCCATCTATATACATGTATGTACATATATGCACATACACACACACATATATATATATATAATACATACATATCAATGCAGAAGCAATATAATCATATTGCCCCTTTCGAGGAGACAGTGAATATTCGTTCGCCCGGTGCTTTCTTCCAACGTCATATGCTTTGGGGTTCTGGGCATTCACCAGCAGAGCGAAAGCTAAATTCAGAAACATTTCAATATATTTCAATATATTTCAATCATTTCAGAAATCATTTCAAGGATTTTTTGTCCAGTGATGCCTGGAGGTAATCACCTTCTCTGACATGTTTTTCTACTTCCAACGAACTCCATGTCAGATTTGATGTTTCTATTGATGGTTTGAAACGTTTGCTGTAAAGCGTTCAAACAGTATATAAAGCGTTAAACATGGTTGAGGTCATTTGAGCATAGAGTGCAGTGACAGATTTGTTCGGATGTCACTCTGGGAGGCGCTCAGCGTTTGGCCATCTCTTTTCGGTGGAGTTTTTTTCTGCTTCGGAGCGTACTTGATGTGTTTGGAGTCAATGCGGCTCGGCCTGGCGGAGAAGTTGGAGAACTTGGAGAACTCAAAATCGGTGAAGTGCTGTTGATTCTGGAGATATACTATTTTTCTAATTTTTTCTAATTATGTAGTTATTGAACAGTTATTGAGTTATTGCTTATAATTCCAGTACTCAGTACACTGAAATGATGTGTCACTTGTCCTTCACTTGGGCTCTTCATCCCTTCCCTTTGAGCTTTCCGATTTGGAACGGGTGACCGAGCGAATCTCTACAGTCCGAGGATTCTGAGTTTGGTCTGTTTTGGTGCAGCTCAGGAATGTCATGCGGGGGAGAGACTCATGGAAGACCAATCTCTTCAACGTACCGTCTGTTTTGGCCACCTCAGCCGCAACCACCACCCCATCCACCCCATTCCAATCCATTCCAATCCATTCCAATCTCTCTCACCTTTTGATTTTGAACATGTTTGAATATTGTTTGCATGTATGTGCATGGTCTTCACAAGCGTGACCCTGCAGCTACTTCGGCATTGCAGACTTGAAAGTGGCAAAAGTGCCGTGTTGAGGCATACCTGGATGAGTGCAATGAACAAAATCCCGAAGTGACCCGATGCTTTCCCGCAAGAACCCAGCAGCCGTCAGGAAAGTGATGACGCGATTGCCGTGACGTTGCCATGCATTCATTGTACTATATTGTACTGCATTCATGTGCATTCTGAGAATGATGCGCGTCTAACGTGGTGACCACGTGGTGCTTAGGAACACCATATCTTGCATCAATGTCGTACTTCGCTCGGGTCCAAGTCGACAGTGGCTGGAGTCAAACCGCCGGTCGCCCTCAAGCTAGGTGAAGCAGATGTACTTGGTTTACACACAAGCTGATGGTAGTGAATATCAATGATATAGAATGTGGATGAATGTGGAATGCAATCATGATTCTGGAAGATAGTGGATGTAGTGGGTGCAACTACGCTTCACTCCACAGCTTGCAATGGGGTTTTGCAATTCAACCTGTGGACTGTACAGACCACATTGCTCTGAGGTGGGCACTTTGATCTTTCCTGTGGCATTGGTGGCGAACTTATGGACACACTTAAGCCCTGCCAACAACTTGTGCCTCGCCTTAAAAACATCTAAAAACAGGCCCAGATTTCGGGAACTAATATGTTATATTACATATATAGAGAATATAAGATATTATAAATTGAATGTTTAAGGGGAATGGTCTCGTAATGCACCCTCTCAAGCCGTATGGGGTCAAGCCTGTCGTCCTTGGTTGAAGTCGGAGAGTTTCTGTCGTGGGCCTCTTCCACTCACTTCTTTGGACT
>Ga0126342_10009373_pt1 | contig 17546 bp, 14 predicted proteins | sample Cyp1metagenome_FD_92528 | JGI IMG/M metagenome (GOLD analysis project Ga0126342, IMG submission 92528) | Coral microbial communities from Lord Howe Island, Old Settlement Bay, Australia - Cyphastrea 1 metagenome | ecosystem: Host-associated > Invertebrates > Cnidaria > Coral ... | reverse complement strand
TTGGCGTGTCATCCTGTGCAGGTGGCTGTGCTAATCTTCTCTGACTTTCTCAGCAAGACTGAAACCTACACAACTGAACATGCTGTTTCACGTTTCAAATTGGAGTGTCTGACATCCATGCAAAATCAGCTATACATTCCATCGGTATTTGGCCTCTAGTATGCACTTGCAATCAACGCAACTTTGCCATGGTTCAAAACATGCCTTGTCATCACTGTCACGTCTCGAGCCAGCATCTGCACTATCAGTTCATGGGAATATCGTGGGAAAAAAAGGCAAGAGAACCTGGGAAATTGGAGTTTCAATGGACTCAAAAAATGGGATGGGTCAAAACCCTGTACCCCTTCTGTTCACATCAAAATAGCTGGGATTTATGGATGTTCATCCCCTAACAAATTGTGTTACTATAGGTATTGATCCATAACCATATACACATAATATACATAATATATAATACATTATGATACATTATGTATATTTATACCATATACAAGAAGTTCTACAGGAAATTGGGTGATTCACATGGAAAAATCAAAGGTTTCAATCCGCTTTGAATGTCAAGATGATCTTCGGAAATGATCCTCGGAAATGGTGTTTTTTCGGGGGATACCAGGATACCACACCCAGTTAGAACCTGTAAATGATACCCTCTGGTAAACATACAAAAAACGATGGAAAATCACCATGTTTGATAGGAAAATCCATTATAAATGGTCATTTTCAATAGCTATGTTAGTTTACCAGAGGGTAACCCCCCACAAAAAAACAGGATTCACCGTACAAAGTGTTTGGTAAAGAATACCGAGGGGCAAAAATGTTGAAACTCACCATGGCCAGAAAAGCAAGTTGCAATGAAAACCCACGCGAATGATCGCCGTCCAACGCCCATAAAATGTTAGTTGAAGCAATGTAATTGTAGCTCCGAATAATGAACTCTTGAAATAGATTTTAACTGCACCATTTGCAACAAGCGCAGTGTAATGTCAAGCCAGATGAATAAACCCTGACTGTTGATTAGGGGTTGCCGGAAGAAAGGTTACTATCAAAATTGGTACCCCACTATCAATCAACTTGGGGTTTTGAAAGATCAGGGGTTAACATTCTCGTCGGTTCATTTCCATCAAATCCCATTGTTGATTACAGTAATCCCCAATGTATCCCATTAAATACCCATATTTCATATTTCTAGTCAGATCCCCAAAAACTTCCCCCTTTTTTGGTTGGTTATACATCCCATTATATTACATTGTATATCCTGATAGAACCCTTTTTTTTATGGTCCACAAAAATTGTCTTGAAATGGTCACATTAAAAGTCCAATGAATATCCACCTTCATGGATTATATTTTTGTTATACCCCAAGCACTGGCCAAATCAGGGATTGACATGACTCGGGGGTCAAGTGGAACCATAACTCTTGTGGTTTATAGTTCACCATAGCGGTCATATACCAACTTATGGAGCTTAGAATCCCATGGTTATAGCCATGTTTTTTGCCCATGGCCCGCACCCCCCAAGTGGCCTGTCGATAAATTTCAATGAAATCCCAATCTCCTACCCTCTGGTGAACATACAGAGAACTATGGCAAATCACCATATTTAATTGGTAAATCAACTATTTCTATGACCATGTTTAATAGCTATGTTAGTTTACCAGAGCTATATCCTGGTTGGGATGTTTCATCCCCAATATCTCTAGATGGCTGGTAAAATCTCCATTCATATCCCCATGTTTGTTGTTGAGATATCCCACTTTCATTGTTAAGATAATCATTTTACTGCTAGCACTAATCATATCCCAGCTCACTAACTTATGATACCAGTTGGAAGGACCTCATTAGTTTTATTATGTTGGTTACCCTCTGGTAAACTAACGTAACTATGGAAAATTACCGTTTTTAATGGGTAAATCCATTATTTCTATGGCCATTTTCAATTGCAAACTGTTAGTTTACCAGAGGGTATATTATAAACCCCGTATTCATAATTTATAGTAGTTGATCATACGCCAGATACTTGGTGAAGTTCTGAAGACCTCCACGGGGCGCCCACAGCCATGGGGCGGGGGGGGGGGCAACCTCCCACCTGGCAAGGGTGCCGTCAATAACGGCATCCAAAGTTTGCCTTGGTGAATGCTGCACCATGCTGGAGGTCAAAGATGGATCAGATAGTAATTCTTAGAAAAACAAAAAATGTTATTTACATTGATTTTTAACCGAGTTGTGAAAGTTGTGATGACTAATTTGATTTAGTTGGTTGTTACCCTTTTATAATCTAACCGTTTGCTATGGAAAACCACCACTAAAACAACCCGTAAAACATGGAACTAAATAAGGCATGTTTCGTAGTTATGTCAATTTACCCTTCAATGATAGATTGTCTGTGTGTATATAATGTATTAAAAAAATAAATGGTTTTGTTTGAAAATGGGCGATACTCCCCATTTAGCCGTGCAATCCGTCTATAAAGCACCAATCCACCCAAAAAGGAAACTCCAACCATGAATCCCAAATACCAAGTATTTAACCCTTTACAAAATCATTTCCGAAGGGGCCTTTTGTTGACATCAATTATTACTATGTTCACTGGTTGATCACGGTTTGGCATTTTTTCACGGCGTATCGACTTATTACAGTTTATCATATGCTGTTAATTGTTTTTCTCTTCTGAATGGACAATTCGGGAAAGAAACGTGCACAGTATTCATTGTAGGGGAAGACATGACGAACAATCAGTGGACACAAATTCGTAACATAGACATATATATATGTGTATACTTTCTACAAAGATCAAAACCAAACAGTGCAAATATCCGGCACCTCTTCTACAACATAGAAGTCCAGCCACAAGCACTGCTGCAAAAATTACCATAAATTCTTTACGAAATGGAAAGCCATCCAACATACTCCCGTCAACAAAGTGCAAGAAAAAACACGAGAAGGCCCCTCTACGAAATAATGTCCTTGGCGACCTTTTATCCATGAGAACCTCAAAATGTTGCTGATTTGCGATCCCGCATTTTGTAGTCAAAGTTTGGGGTTTGCGCATGTTAGTCCGGCCTGGGTTCTGGAGTTGATTACACCTCCTTATTGTGTAAAGAAAATGGCCACGGGGATGTGTTACCTGCAAAACAGCTATTTGCGACATGCCCCATTTTCAATCGCACTTATCGAGAAACCACACATGTGCATCAAAACTTTAAGAGGATAGCTGGAAGGTATTGGCCCACGCTCAGGTTCGGCCACCGCGCCATTGCCAAGACAGATGACCTTGGGCCTGGCGTGGCCCCCTGGGTATCCCTGACCCCCAAAGGGGCCTTAAATGCCTCAAGCCCAAGCGCGCATGTCTTGCAGAAATCTAGGCCCAGGCTCAAGGTGCTCATGGTGCTCTTGAATGTTCATGAGGCAAGTGGCAACAAGGGCTTTCTGAACGATCAGCGCGAAGTCCTGTGTGATTATCGGGAAGTCCTGTGTGAAATCGTAGAGTCGCCAGCTGAAGTGGTTGGGGAGCGGTGCGATGTTGGTGCTGGGCCAGGGGCAAATGTCCAACAAGCTAGTATAGCAGCTATACACATCCAGCACAGTCCTGCTGTCCACTTGTGAAAACCCATGTGGTGTCTTTGTTAAATTGCAGTTGCTGCATCTGCCCCATCCCATGCCCATCTAGTCGGGCAGAGCTTGATCCAAATGGTTGCACCTATGAGAGTTGACCCATCATTAGGTCATCATGTGCAACAGGAAGCCGAACATGAAATCAGGTCGTCATGTCGTGAAAAGCGACATCTTCAAGCTCACCTCTCGAAACACAGGTAACAGTATCGGCCCCCAGCAAAACAGCGGATCATGGAACCACACCAGGTCATTTCTGTATACCATCAGTAAGTTAGACAGGGGCCAAGTGAAGTGATGCCATTTTTCAACCTTTTCGGCATCTTCTTATGGGATATGAACGGCCATGATTTTGTTCAGTACTGAATTTCCTGAATGCCTTGGAGATCCAGCATGCACTTGATGATCTTGATGCCAAAGAAAGCATTGAGCCTTTCAGCTATGCACTTTTCTGCAGTGCAAAGTCTCAAAACATTGTATCATATTGTATCATATTGTATCCATTTACATTGGATTGAGAATTGAAAAGCTGTAGAGTGTGTGGTTTCATCTTTTGGTAACTGCTGCACTTCATGCATTTCCTCTCTGCTGCACATGAATCTGCACAGGACCCTGTACTGAAGACAATTGCATTTCGGAACCCCAGGGGGAAACCTTGTTCTTAGGAATCTCGTCTGGAAGCTTATTGTTGGGTACTCCGAGCAAGGGATCCTTGAAGTTCTTTTCGCTACCCATTAACGCCGAGTTGGGGACCATAGTGAATTTATGTCACTAGGCTAAGAATTGGCTCTACGAGGGATATGTCCAAATAGTTCGATAGGGTACAAACCAAGAAACAGAATTGCTTGGATGATCCCACGAATCGTGGTTGTGGTTCACAACCCTAGTGATCGTAAGTCACCATTTCGTGGGGTTATCCCATGTATATCTATATATCTGGGTAAATCATAATATTTCACTAACCTGAAATAGGACTATTTTGGGATGATTCCCCTTCTTAACCATGATTCCAGTGAGGTCGCAGTGAGGTCGTTATAATTTACCCATATATAAAAAGATAGATATAGATATAGATATAGATATAGATATAGATATAGATGCAGATATAGATATAGATATAGCTATAGATATAGGTATAGATAGAGATAGATAGATAGATAGAGATAGATATAGATAGAGATAGATAGAGATAGATAGAGATAGATAGAGATAGATAGAGATAGATAGATAGATAGATTCTTATACATTGTTATATACTAGTGTATATATATATATATATACATACATATATATTGATATATATATATATATATGTATATATATTGTTATAGTTATCTATATATATTGTTTTAGATATATATATACATATATACGCTATATATATATTGTTGTTGTGTATATATATATTGCTGTATATATTGTTATACATATATATATACATAACTGGATAATAAATATGGTATGGGGAAGCTTTCACCAGGTTCGTGGTCTCCAACGCTAGCAGAACTTACCCCAGTTATCCCTTTCCCGGACCATGATCTACTGATGTTGGGCCCCCCCGTTATCAGCCTGTTGGTTTTAGAAACCCCATGTGAACCATAGGAAAACCATAGGAAAATGGTGGTTTAATGGGATTTAATGGGATTTAATGGCACTTACCCTCTGGCAATTTAACATAGCTATGGAAAATCACCAATTTTCATGGAAAAAACCGCTATAAATATCCATTTTCAATAGCTATGTTAGTTTACCAGAGGGTATCCCCTCATCAAGGATGTTCAGCAATTCTCATCAATTTGGAGATTGCACTTTCCAAGTTTCACCCTTCCCCCGTAAAAATATTCAACACCCCAAAAAAACGAAACCCCATGGTTTACTAGGGAAATTCCACATTCCATTGGGACCATAGAATTGGTGTGTTTAATATTAGACTGGATTAATTCTCACTCTTCATCAATGTTCACCAATTTTCAATGTCACTAGGCGACGCGCGCCTAGTCACCGCCAAACTGGGAAACCCCACCATAAATTTGGGTGGAAAAAGTCACAGCACGTGTGAAGAAAGTATTGTTGGAGGGTGAAAAACCATCCAACTGGTCGGTACCCAATGACTTGACCCATACCCTCTGGTAAACTTACAAAAAATAATGGGAAAATCCACTATAACTGGCCATTTTCAATAGCTATGTTTGACAAATTACCAGAGGGTACTCATTTTGCTGAGACAAATCCATTTGTCGCATCAAGGATGCTTATGCGCTGTGAACCACTGAAAAGTGCCTCGCTAAGACTGGGATCATAGCCCCAGTTGCATTCAAACCACACGTCTATGTTTTGTCCCTTTTTGAAAAAGGGTGATGAGATTGATTCCACTTTCTGGGTGTCATCATTCAATCCCAATCTTCGCCAGATGGTTTGAATCCTTTTTGCTTGCGTTTGACGTCCACATAAAACAGTTCAAAGTTGTATTATTTCGTGACTTTCAAGAAAACCTGGGCGATATATTTATTTTCATGGACAAAAATTCGCATTTTGTCTTGTGAAAACTAAAACGCATTCTCAAGGCCCTTTTTTCTCCATGTTTGGGGTGCAGGTGGGGTTGCAAATCGCTATGATCATGGTGATAACCTCGATTTGAAGCCTACAACTATGGTGAAATACCTCCACTGAAAAAACTGGAACTGCACTCCCAGTCGTAGTGTCAATCCCTGGTCGATAGCTTTCCCAATATTGGTGATTTCATCATCCTGGAGAGACAATTATACTAGTTGGTTCATAGGTAAACCCCTTTCTTTCTTGCTTAAATATGTTTAAAGCATGATAAACCATCAATACTGTGGATGGTGGAAGATTTTTTTGCAGCAGTTGGTAGATGTATGGTATATAATCCCATCTGTTTCCGTATATATATATATATATAATTATTATATATGTATATTATATATATATAGCTATATTAGATATAATATTCTATATATCACATTATATATATTTATTATATACATCTTATGTATATAATCACCATAGGTAGTAAACATCCCACCAGCCTCCCAACCGCTGCCCGAAAAAAAACGCTGCCGCACTCGTTCGGTGACCGTGCGCTTGAACTGCGTGCGCCTCGAATGTCCACCTTTTCGGAGGAGCGAAGTCCAACGTTTACCGAGAGGGTCAAGGGCTACAACTACCGAGGTGGAGAGAAACAAAAAAAAACTGGTGGATATAATAATGATTAATCATTAATGTGGTAATACTATTAATGATGATATAATAATGATGATGATGATGATATTAATGTTTGTTACTGTATTAATAATATTAATGGATATCAGATTATAATATCATCATATTAATGGATATTATAATCCATGATTATTATGGATAGTGACATTGATCATAATAATGTTGTTACTGTGTTAATAATGATGTATTATGATGTATTATGATGTACTATGATATATTATGATATGTTATCACATAGTATAATACACTATAATATACTATGACATATTATGATATATTATGATATATTATGATATATTATGACATATTATGATATAGCATGGTATATTATGATGTATTATGATATATTATGATATATTATGATATATTATAAGAGGTGACGATCAGAATATCTATGTGTATACATATAAGCTACATTAGTATGGTTGTTTATATTCTGGATGTGTATATATATATATATGCCTTAGGGTAAACTAAGATAACAATGTGGAAAATCAATGGTTTCCCGTTCGGAAAAATGATCTACTAATTCATGCTGGGTCTTCCACATTGAACTGGTTGGTTACAGTCTGGTCACCTGAAGCTTAGTGTGGATACACACGGACGATCATAAGAAATTAAACCATCCGATTTAACCAGGAAGTCATAGGAAACGTCATCCCATTTCTAGGCACACAGAATAACCTGGGGTTGATTCATGGGAGTATTAATAGTAATTGGGTCCATGTTGGAATATGATATCAAGTATCTTTACCTAGTTGGGATATAGTAGACTCTATTATTTGTAAGGAGTATCACAGTATAATCAAATATTAGCCAAAAGTATAGTTAACAACGAATCAAAGTAAGAGGGAATTCACATCCAAGCAGGGAAGATTACCAACAGTAGGGAATAATTCTTTGGCGATGCAGTTGCGTTGGACGAAAAATAGTGTAACTATGGGATTGAAACCTCCATAAGTTCTAGGAAATATTACATATATGTGGGATTATGTATTTATATATATATATATATACATGTATATATATATATGGTATGTAGTTGTTTTTTTCGGAATGTTTCACTGGATCTCTAAAAAAAATAGCAAACCGACAGGGACATTGTAAAAAGCCATGTCCAGATGGAGCGACACCTTTATGAATTCGATCCGCCCTGGCACATGAGCCGCTTAGCCCCTTGAATCAAGGAACCTGGTGATTTTGGGAGCCTGGAACCCCTGATCAAAGAATCTCAGGCAACTTGGGTCGCACTTTGAGCTCCCAAAATGGAGATGTCGCAGAAAGGGAAAACTCAATGTCAGAAGTGGGATTTCCATGGATTTGAACCTTGGGATTTGATCCCGCGAAATCTAGATTTAAATTCATTGACCATATGGGTATCCCCATTTCTGGAGGCCCCCACCATTTCAGCCACAAAAATTCTGCTGTTTCCTGAGGAGATTCACCCGAAACCCCAGGGTCATGTTCTCATTGGGATCCGTGAGTTTTCGCCCCGGACATTGCCCCTACTTGCCTCACTTAGAAAAAACTAGGTTTAGGACAACTCAGTTTCGAAGCCAATGTTTAAATTCCACCAAGTCCCATATAATCTTCATTTTCCCAGCAACGAAAACTGCTGTGGGGCTCACCCCTGAAAAAAAAATACGCCCAGATCCAGCATCGCTGCACCTTCCAATTTCTCTCGAATCAGGCGATCGAACCTAGGACAGCTTCCAATTTATGAGCTACGTCTGGAGAATCATCCCTCAAATTCTATCTGCTTAGGATCACCATATGTCACCATAGTTATGTATATCATAAATATATATATAGATTGATAGAGATAGATATAGATATATATATATATAGATAGATAGATAGATTGATTGATTGATAGATTGATTGATAGAGATAGATATAGATAGATATATATATATATATATCTACATATATATATAGATAGATAGATAGATTGATTGATAGAGATAGAGATATATATATAGATAGATATAGATATTCGATATAAATATACATGAGATATTGTGGGCAGGAATTGAGAACTTACGATCACCGTACGATCGCCACTAGTCGAATTTTTGCCGGGATGGATCCTCCGATGATTTCACCGTGGGATTTTTAAGGGTACCATCAGTATTTCAGATACCGGTAATCAAACATGGCAATGGAAAATGTAGATTAAGTTCCCCTTGAAATTATCATTTATCTGGGAAAATTAATGTAAATTACAATATTTCACAAACCTGAATAGTTGGGCCATTTGGGGATCATTTCCCTTACTAACCATGATTCCAGTGAGGGAGAACAGTGAGGTCATTATAACTTACCCAGATTTATAGGGGAGTTCCCATTGCCATGTTTGATTACCGGTGGGTAAAGCCATTTAGTAGCGGTTGTTATCGACGTCCCTTGTTTCAAAAAAATGGCGAGATGAACTGCGACGAAACAACAAAAAGATTATATCACCAGAACACTGGAGGCACATGGATAAGAACCATGGTATAGGTATAACCCAATTAAAATAGGATATATATATATATATGGGATATCTCCAGAAATTGGGGAAATCCTTGTCATGGTTGCTATACACTTAGCAGCTGGGATGGTCATCAAACTACACCCCTGACTTCCCAAGTATCTGAAGTTGTCCCCACTTAACCTCTGATTTTTAACATAGCTATGGAAATGGTCCATAAATAAAGATGATGAAAATGTTGATTTCCCCGTTATTTTAATAGTGATATTTTCCAGTTCGCTACGTTAAATTACCAGATGGTATAGATATATATCCAGAATACAACTCATCATAGTGATATAGCATATAGCAACTTAATCACAAACTGGGTTCGATTCTGCTAACTTGACCATAGTATTTAAGGTGAATCCTCTGATTTCTGGGGGATATAACTGGGGATATTGTGGAAGCTCCACCATGAATGAGTCGATCATGTTTCGAACGAAAAACGATTCATTTCCAACATCGGTAGATTAGCTTACCCCAACGTGTACCTATAAATAAATATGTGTGTGTGTCCATAATGAAAAGAATCATACAACTATATCATAATATATAAAATATGTAATATAGCATGATCGTCATCTATCATAATATATCATAATATGTCATAATATATCATGGCACCTCGTACTATATCATAGTATATCATAACATATCATTAGTAACAATATTAGTATGATCAATGTCGTTGTCATCGTCAATATCATAATCATGATTATCACTATCACTGATGTGTAATGTCAATGCTTCCTATATTACTGCGAATCATCATCATCATCATCATCACCATCATTCATCATCATCATCATCATCATCACCATCATCATCATCATTCATCATTCATCATTATTCATCATTATTCATCATCATCATTCATCATTCATCATTATTCATCATCATCATCATCATAATCATCATCATCATCATCATCATCATCATCATCCATCACCATTATTCATCATCATCATCAACATTCATCATTATTCATCATCATCATCATCATCATCATTCATCATTATTCATCATCATCATAATCATCATCATCATCATCATCATCATCATCATCATCATATCATCATCATCATCATCATCATCATCATTCATCATTATTCATAATAATAATAATAATCATCATCATCATCATCCATCATTATTATTCATCATCATCATCATCATCATCATCGTGATTGTTTTGTTGTATGAACAATGCTAGCTACGCATTTCAAATCGTGGAAATCCATGGCTAGCTACGCCATTCGCATCTATTCTTGGAACGAAAATCGGCTCAGCGCCCTCGGCGTGGCTTTTTTTCTTGTGCCAAGCGGATCAGAAAACTTGATTTTCATCAAACTCCTGGAGTCCTTCCTCGGTCCATGGCTAAGTGGTAAGCCTGGAGTAACTGTGCCATTCGTGATCTCATGGGGAAACAAAACCTCATTTTTTTTGGATGCATTGATTGACTAGATTGACCCATTAACCATTCACTAGTCAGTCGATTCACCCATATCTTCATAGTGACTTTTGCTAGAACTTTGCAGATGGGTGAAACATGAATATCATGGTTAACAGGAAAAAAAAACATCGTTTTATCATGTGTTATCTTGAAATCCCCATTTTGATTGCTTCAATCATCATTTCTCTTGGTGCAAAGCCTCATTTACCCAGTAGCCATTTCAGGAACCTAACTCTGAGGTACCTACCATATATATATATATAAGGTATATGTAAGGGCTATGTAAGGGGATGTACCAACAATATATGCATATATGCCTTTATTTGGCACAGTACCTCCATTTTCCTAAAATGGCCATTGATATATGGGGTTATGGATATACACATATAACATGGATATACACGATGGATATATCATATTGGTTATATGGGACATAATAGACCTATGTATATGTGTATATATACATATATTAACATATGTAAATTATGTGTGTGTGTCAGAACATGTGTCAGATAGAATTGTCAGAACAATGTCAAAGTAGATGCGAGAGAAAATGCCAAATAAAATGTCAGAATTGGTGTTAGAAAAATTGCCAGATAGAATGTCAGAACAAATGTCAGATAGAATGCCAGAAAGAATGTCAGAAAGGATGTCAGAATGGATACCAGAAAGACTGCCAGATAGAATGTCAGAACATATTTCAGATAGAATGCCAGAAACAATGTCAGAAAAAATATCAGCAAGAATGACAGAAGAAATGTCAGAATGTGTGCCAGAAAGTATGTCAGATAGAATGTCAGAGTATACGCCAGAAAGAATTTCAGATAGAATGTCAGAGTATATGCCAGAAAAAAAGCCAGATAGAATGTCAGAATATATATATATAAACTCTATATATAGATATATATGCCATATGTCAAAAACTATGTCAAAATAGGGTTTAGGGTGGGGATATCTCGAAGAAAGTAATTAGGCATATACACCTCCACACCTCTTTCACTGTATAGCGCTTGTACTTTACATATGTGCCAACGGATGCTTGGTACGTGTTGCGGCGCCGGAGCGCGCAGCATTGGGCAACATCAGAATCTCCATGGTTTCCCAATTTCTGAATTATTGAATTTCTGATGAGGTCAATTTTCTGCCTGGCGTTTTATACAGGCTCTTGGATTCGCTCAATATATATATATATATTATATATATATATTATATAATTATATACATATTATATATAATCATATACATATTATATAATTATAATTAATTATATACATACTATATATATATATTCATATACATATATACATATGTTTTATATATATAGTATGAACCAAGCATGGTCTTCCTGCAACACGACCCGTTGAATTTTTCACGGTCTCAGACTCCAGGAGTTACGTACTGCTCGGTCCGAGGGCTCGGAAATTTCGTGCAACATCCAGTTGGAGTTGTTTTAGACATCCAGTTGCTGTAAATAGCTCGGGGAATTCTATGGTTTATGGATGTTTATGGTAGATATATGATGATGTATGTAGATATATCGAACTAGTATTCATGGGGTTTATAAACCAACAAACATAACTGGGGGGGCCTACCTTGTAAAATTCATGAATCCAGCTAAGTAGTTTGATTAGATCGGGTCAAATTCATGTAACAACTATCCATCAAAATCTTGCTGGCTTTACTATGGTCAATCTTTGGTAGTCCACAGCCAATGGTCATCTTTTGCTGCTGTGGCTAGTTATTTTCCTTTTATAACCAACAAAAGCTGAAGGCTTAGTTTCTACCCATCCAACCCCGGTGGGGGATAGCTGGATAGCTCACTTTTGGGGTCCTCTGGTGAAGATTGGAAAAGGTAAAACGAACTGGAAAATCACCCGGTTGAAAAACATGGAAAAACCAACGAAATGGGCCAGGGCTTCCAGTTCTTCGCAAACTTTTTTTTTTTTGTAAGTTGTTTAACAAGAGGGAGTCGGAGAATATTTGCCACAATCATGCTGATGTATCTATACAAGACATCTTTAGACACCAGATGTGTTTATGAATATTTATATATACAATGACAATGATAATATTATGTAGGATGCTTGTGAATGATGATATAAAATCTATCTGTTGATCCATGTGATCCCTATTTTGAAGGTTTTGACCCACAAATGGCCCATTTTTGGGGGGAAAATCAGTGCAGGAAGCCAGGGATAAAAATCACCCAATATATCCCAAAATGTGTTTTGTTAAGTTATATGGTAATTATATGGGGTCGGATTCCATCATGAGTCATGAGGGATTCCTTACACTGGGTAGAGAAAAATCCCTTCATAAAAATGCGGGTGGCCATTTCGTTTCATAGAAAATTACCCGTGTTCTGACCATGATATGTTTTGTCTTCAAACACTTCCTGATTATGGTTTCCAATCTTTAAATATTTTTGATCTAAATTCAAATCCTTGGAAGTTTTGCTGCAGAAAAGGCTGCAGCCACTGACGTTGTCAGGGCTCTGCGGGAAAACTCAATGGATCGACCAGCAGGTTATGAAGAGAAACCGCTGGGCGGTTTCTAAGCTCAACAATCAATGTTTGCTTCCCAAAATAGTGGTGGAAAATTACATCTGGTGCCCCTGAATTTTGGTAAACCAGGCCTATAAATCCTGAGGATTTTTTTTTACTACTCTGTCCCTGTTGGTGAAAAACTAAGAGTTTAGGGAACTGGAAAATCACCATGTGTAATTGCTAAATATATGTAAATCAAACTGTTGATGGGTACTCCACGTGAAAACCCTACTTAAATTGCATTGCATATCATTGACAAATCATGGACATGAAACAGCTTGGGAAACAGGCAGGGTCAAGTAGAACTCGTTGGTGAATGATGCCGCAGAATTGTTATTTTGCAAAAATTCCGTACCTGGGTACTGCGCAGTTCTGTTTAAGTCGACCATCTTGAAAACGTTCTTTTTTCAGTGGTAATTAATCATTCCAAATAGGGATTGAAACAAAAAGAAACCATCAACCAGCCATATCGCATGAATTCTCGCGATTTGTTGGTAGAAACCTAAGTTTTTTTGATATGAGAAACCACTCGCCATTTGGTCTGAAATGATGAGATCGGCACAATCAACACAGGGTATGGATCAAAATCCGGAACAAGAAAAGTCCCATTTGGTCCCCGGTGGTTCCACAGGCCTTGCTTTCCAGGAGAGTTCATCCATCTTGACTCATCCGAGATTCACTTGGGCAATGTTCAAACAGGAACTCTCAGTGGAGAATGCTAATCCCCAACATATTGGGTACCCTCTGGTTATGTCAAAATAGCTATTGAAAATGACCATTTATAGTGGATTTACCCATTGAAAATGGTGATTTTCCATCGTTTTTTGTATGTTTACCAGGCCGGGTAGTGCCCAAACCTCCCCAAAGCATCAACCAGCAGGGCTGCGCGCAGCCCTGTCTAAATCTCCCTCCCCTGCTGGCCAGTTGCGGCGCCGCAACGCGTCCAAAGTGGCGGGATAAAAGCTGTGAACAAGAAGGTTGGTGGCTGTGCAGATTATTTCATGACGTACCTCTGAAAAATACCCGGTAATCAAAGATCATTTGCTGGAAAATCCCACCATCTCTGCATGATTTTCTCAGCCTCCAGATACTTCGGGGGATGGTCCATTGCCCCGTTTGATTGAGGAAATTTGGGAAAATGAACCAGAAACGAGGGAGTTCATTAACATGATGTTTGGTGGATTCAACAATGGGGATTATATCCCCCAATGTGGGAGACCAAAAACACTGCGAAATCATCCACCAAAATACATATAGACTAGTGAAAAGTGCTTGCCCAAAAATTAGATGATCTGCGACTAAAACTCACAAAATCTAGAATCTACAAAGCCTTGGGCTTTAGAGTTGACCAATACCCACATTGCCTGATGTTCTTCATGATCCCAAAACCAGTCTGTACAGTCTGCACCACTCCGTTGGGAATCACGCAGGGTTTCTTTTGGACCCAAAAACAAGGCCCAAATGACCAAGGCCAACGCCCAGTGTCCACTGATTTCTGAATTGCTTGACGCTGGTATAGTGATCTCAAGATATGGTGACTTTAGTGGCTATAAGCAACCCAGAATAACTAGAAAAATACCTGTTGTAACCTGTTGTATCCTTTTTATAGTATCACCACTTGAATTTTGAGTGCTCATTTTAGTGTTCTTGAAGTCATTTTTACTGCAACTCTGTCGTAAAAAAACGATGCTGAAGGAGTTCGGACGGATAGTGGAGACTGGATAGTGCCATGATATGTTTATCCCCAATTGGGAGGACTTTCCCACTCTGAATCTTCATCATTCACCAACTTTCTCAAAAAAAGGATAGCACTTAGTTGGAGAATAGTTGGAGAATATCTCCCTAAAATTGCCATTCCAATCATCACTGGATAGCACTTTAGTTGAAAAAAATATGTCTCACCTTGCCATTCCAACCCTCGGTTTTCGTGAAAAAACGGGGGTGTCATCAGCTCACTCCGCCGGCGCCGGTGTGGCTTCCGGTGTGGCTTCCCCTGCGTCCATGGCGTCTGTCTGGCTCCTTGGCAACCGACCCCGAGTCCCCCACCCCGCGCGACACTGCTTCGATCATCATTTCCACCCACTGCGCTGGAGTTTGCGGATTTTTTTCCGATAGAAATATGGGGATGGGTCAAAACCCTGGTACCTAGTGAACCCCAAAATAGCTGGTAAATGGATGTTCATCCCACTAAAAATGTATCTATAGGTATTGACCCATAGCCATATGTAAAGCATCAAAAAGAAGTGGATCGTATTTCTATCTTTTGGAGAGCCCTAGATTTATGAAATTTATAAATTTGTTGCGTGTCCAAAAATGCAGGGTATTCCAAAACATTCCAAAACATCTAGGTCTGAGATTTGGGGAAGAGCTTCGTATACAACAACAACCCCCAAAAAGATAGAAAAGTACCCTCTGGTAAACTAACATAACTATGAAAAATCACCATTTGTTATAGGTAAATCAACTATAAATGGGCCATTTTCAATAGCAAACTGTTAGTTTACCAGAGGGTAAGCTGTCACGATTGTACCGTTCTATCTTTTTGGGGAGAATGACGAAGAAATAAAAATGGAGTGCCAAATTTCAACCACCGCTTGAAAGCTCCAAACCTGTTGGGCCAAGTCGCAGTTGTTCCAGACTTGGTTCAAGGGGCATTCCACAAAGAAACGGCGGATCTTTCCCAAAACAAGAATACCCCCAGGTCTTTGGGTTTCCCACTCAAAAAGTATTGATCTTTGGGCTTTTGGGCGTGGAAATATCACCCATGACTTGCCTCTAAATTTCTCCATAGAAACTGTTTGCGAGCTGTGCGGGATGCGTCAGCAATGGACCATGTGCGGTGCCGCGCTTTGAGTTCGCTCCATTACAACAAAATGGTCCCATTTCAACTCCCCATTTCCAGCCGCCTCAAAGCCCCAAAAGTTCTTCTGTCCAAAAAAAAATGCCTACATAAAATCGTATTTTTATAGAAAAAATAGTTTATTTATTTATATATATATAATATTATATATATACAGTGTATATATATATAGTCGTCATATTTCTTGCCCAGCTTTTTTCCTTTGGTTTTCACTTCCAGAGCCACAGCCAAAAATTGTTCGAAAGCCAAGGGTCTGCTGCGCCATGGCCTCTTTGATCTCCTGATTTCTGGATCTCCATCCCCAAACAAATTTGCGAGATTTAACCACCAATATGGGGATATACTTGCAATATAAACACCAATATGGGGATATCATGGGAATATCACCACCAGTATGGGGATATAATGGGATACAATGGGATGTCATGATGTATAATCCCTTCCCCCGTTCACATGAAACACCCCCCAAACCAAACCAGGATTTTTCTTGGGAATGAAACCACGTCATTTGGACTATTAAGTTGGGGCTGTTTAATATGTTTAATATGACGGGTGGATGGGATTAGTTATATGGATCCATAGCCATTCACGGGGTTCCATAGTCCTGAGGCTAACCCTATATATGGATGGTTTATTTCATGGAATCCCAAATTTGTTTATGGATGATCTAGGAATTTAGGGTACCCCCATGAAACAGAAACCTCCATGGAGGGCTTTGTCTGAAAACAGGATATCAACCGTTGAATCTTGGGGATACCCTGTTTTCAGCCAAACCCAACTGGGGATCAACGGGATTAAAATGCGGATGAAACAGGGAATAATGGACGAGACAATAAGATTTGATAGACATCAGGCCGTATAGGAAAATCTCTGGGATTCTTGTCGGTACAAGGAGGTGAGTTATGTAAATTTCACAAGCACAAATGGGAATTTGAGCGAGAACAAAACGGGGATATAGCTCGGGTTCAACCAATAATGATGGATAATGATGGTACCCTCTAGTAATTTAACCCACAGGACGAGGGGTTGTCCCGAAGGGACAACCCCTCGTCCTGTGAGGGTATGGCCCGGAGGGTGATACCCGAGAGCGGGGCTAGCAACCCATTGGTGCCAGGGGATTTCCTTGTCATAACAACAGTGACGTCCTACGCATACTTCTACTAGGGGTTGATTTAGGGTTTACGTAAGTTATAAAACCTCCCGGCCCCATGGAACATATAAGCATACTTCTATTAGGGGTTTCATTTAGGGTTTACGTAAGTTATAAAATCTCCCGGCCCCATGGAACATATACGCATACTTCTATTAGGGGTTTCATTTAGGG
>Ga0126342_10009372_pt1 | contig 17548 bp, 20 predicted proteins | sample Cyp1metagenome_FD_92528 | JGI IMG/M metagenome (GOLD analysis project Ga0126342, IMG submission 92528) | Coral microbial communities from Lord Howe Island, Old Settlement Bay, Australia - Cyphastrea 1 metagenome | ecosystem: Host-associated > Invertebrates > Cnidaria > Coral ... | reverse complement strand
TACTGTTTCTCACGCCTAGTCATCCACTTTCTCCTGTCAGACTTTACTGGATTGTTTTTTGCACGTGAGATGCATTCCACATCAGTAATTCGATAAGATGTTTCTGAGCAAGTGTGTGTGTGTTTATTCTGCAGATTTCAAATGGCTGGCCATGCCTTGGGGTCCCCAGGGTCCCCATCCCAGCTCGTCGAGCTCTGGGCGTCAAACGGATTGGGCGGCACGCCCTTCTTGGGTGACACCTCTGGGCTGATCATCGTGACAGCCATGGTCAGCAAATTGAGGTGTTTTTCGCCATGGTTTCGGCATGGGGTAAACCCATGTAAACCCATGTAAACCCAAGATTCAAGCTACCATTTATCATGTGGGGACGGTTTTATAATGCACCTTTTAATGTTTTGATTGTATATGTATGTATATAATAATAATGATGATAATAATATTGTATAATCCTGGGGATGGGTTAGACCCATGGCTTTACCATTCCAACCTCTTTTTTGAAGGCACCCAGGAGAGCATCATGGCATCATGGCCTCTGCCAGCTCCTCGAACATGGCGCTGCAAGGAGAACACCTGCTTTGATGTTGGACACGAAGCGATTCTTAGCGATGACCAAAAGCCATGGCAAGCTGGAGATCTTTTCCTTTTTAAATGATCTTTTTAGTGTGTGCTGTGGACTTGGAGGATGCTCTGATGTTCTCGGCACAGTCTATTCACTTGAAAAGTAACAACACTTTGTCACTTTGATTTGGAATAAATTTTGACACATTCCCGGATTGACCTGCGCTTTGCCCATCTGTATGCCGTCTCACTATGAACCTTGAAACCGATATGCTGCAGCGCTTTGCTAAACCAACGTGCAAAATTCTCAAGCTATCTTTGACTCCTTTGGGTGACCCTCGGCTTGCCCCCTCCACTGGAAACAGGAATTGGCACATCGACTTTCTTGCTCTGATCACATTGAAACGTTCGCATCGTTGACATCATTGGAGCTGGCTGGGCAAATTCTGGTGGGCTTGCGCAAAGTCCGTAATTTCGAACGTCTGCTTGACTAGTGATTGGTTTTGTGAGTTTGACTTGGCTATCTATGGTGGCCATGTCTTTGAATGTTGTAAGAGCCACACATGATAGTATTCAATGCTTCTTTTGCACCACAACAGAAGCGATTTGAGTCAGCGTTGTCTCCGCTGCCATCTGTGTCATGTGTGTAGCTTTGTGGCATGACAGCCATCATGACAGCTTTGAGTTAAGGTGACTTGGCCACCCGGCCACCCCGCCAAAGAAAAAAAAATACATGTCCAATCATGTCTAGCATTCATTGCATATTCAGGAATTTCGTATATGTGCGTATGTATATAATGTATCTTATATGTATAATCTAGTATGGTCACACACACACACGCATGCATATTTATATATACATATAGTATGTATATTATACAATATATATATATATATATTTAATATTGTACTCACAATGTATGTGTGTGTGTATGTATGTATGTATGTATATATATATATACGCAATCCATGTGTCTGTATGTATATAAAGATAACAACTGCATTTGCTAGATTCAAATAATTTAAAAGGGATATATATATATACTATATATACTATATATATGAATATATACAATAGAATGTACATCAATGTACTGTATGTTATGTGTCTGGTGCCTGAACTTTTAGTCGAGAATTGAAGAGTGGCAAAGGGGCTCCCCAATTGCCCGTGAACAGTAAAAGATCTTGATGCATTGCTTTGGGCTTGGGTACGCATCTTGGCAGGCCAGCTGACACGGGGGTTCTCGCTGCTCATCTCGCTTGCCAAGAAACAATCTTTGACCCTGCATGGCACGCCAAACCCGAAGGATTTCCCGGTTCAGGACAAGCACACACATTGGTCCATGTTGATGTTTGGGGCACGTTGCCACAACAGGATCTTGGCAAGTGTAAATGAACCGCAGTCATTAACAAATGCCGCTCACTAAGATGCGCGACGGCAAACTGCAGGCGCCAGATTGTGGCAGCCTGTCTTTTGTCTTGCAGGATGCTTTGCGAGCGTTAAGCAAGGAAGTGTTTGGAGAATGGTCCTAGGTCCTAGGGCACCTTGTGCAGCTCGTGTCTCCTTCTTGGGACTAGGAACTCTGGCCACTTATGTATTTGCTGAGGCCACTTGGAGCTGCAACGGCTCTCTGAGCTTGAATTCACATATTCAAACACGACCATCCGCCCCGTTAGGCGAACCTCCGCCCCATACGTTACATGCACATGTGCGCGCACACAAGCACATACAATACAACACAACCAAAACTTAACAAATACAAAACATTGCAATACAATACATGACATGACATGCACTACCGTGTCATGCCATCTGTTCCGTCACATGCATCATGATGATCGTTAGCAACAACGAAGCAGCAATACAGCTATCATATATATATATATATAGAAACCACTCGTCTCACAGTGATGGAAACTGCAACAGAAAAGGACATTGTATAGATATTATAGATAAGATTGGCACTGGTTTTCCCTTCTTGAATATGTATAATAAATATGAAATTTATTCAATGGTTTCCTTTCGACATTGCAATAAGCAAACAACTGCAAAGCACACATGAAACTACCACACATCCAGGTCCATCCGCCTTTCTCAAGTCCACAGGACAACATCCTGAAGGCCACAAAGCGCCGTAAAAGCAGCGGCACTTCAGGCCAGGCTACAGGCTTTAAACGGTATACCGTATACCCGGCATACTGGTACACCTTGCTATACCATTGCAATATGCAATTCATATCAATTTATTGCAACATAAAATGGTGTACCATGGTGTACCATTTAAATTTTAAATGGCCACGCTGCATGCGATTGCTTGGACGATCTATGGGATCAGGGGTTTGGATCAGTACTTAGCTGGAAGACATGTCAACAAGGCCGTAAGTTCTTGATTCATGACGCGCTGCGAGTCTTTCACATTCTCACAAGGCAAAGGTGTCAAGCAAAGTGCCTCACTATTGCTCTATCTCTCAACTCCCTGTGCTACATCTTGTGCCAAACAGCCTCCAAAGGCCACATTTGGTTGTCTGAACATAGGGCACCAAATCCCAGAGTTGGGGAAGTTATGAAAAGCGTCAAACGGCTCCAATCTCAGCGGTTAATTTGGAGGAAACATATCAAAAACTGCAACTTTTGGGGCACACTGATTCCCAGACACACACACGCACATATCCCACATTGGCGTCGTCCTGAAGGCTTGCATCGGCCGAAAGCTGAACCACAGGCTTCTGGTCAACGTGCTTGAAGTGGGTCTGCAGGGTTTTGCGACAGCTAAGGGTCCAGATTGACACCCACAAAAAAAAACAATAATATTTTGGATTGCACATGTCTGCCGTTGTCTGTCTATATCCATATCGATCATATTGGTGCCAAAATAGGTGAACCAAAATCTCCACAAATCTATCGGTTGGGGCCGGGGCTCTCAAATTTTGAGTCTATTTGATTGTTTGTACTTCGGCTCCTAAGTGAAACCAGTTTCGGAGGCTGGCAGAACTTGCTTGGAAGTTGAAGGGGCTTGGAAGTAGCAAAACTGACAACGAGCTACAACCAGAAAACCTGTTAGCTTGCTCAGTGAGCAGGTGCAAACAGATTGCAACATCTGTTTGACACTCCACCACACATGTGTTTTCGAATAAGTCCCGGCCTAAAGTGCTTTGTCCGACAACAAGAGTCAACAAGTATGCTGTGTTGTTTACAGAGCTTGTGCAAACTCACCAGAGTGGCCATCTCGAAAATCGTGCCTTCAGGCTCAGGAGGAGGTTGGTCATGAACTGCTGAAACCTGCAAGTGATTGCAAGTGGATCGAACTGATAAGGATGACAACTTTTCTCTGAACATGGCAGATACTTCGAATCCCAAAGGGTTTGTCACGGCTGGCCCCTTTCGTAGCGTGCGTGACGGCATTTTTGGTGAAAAGAAACTGACACAGCGACACAATGGCACCCACTGTTCCCCTGGGCCGTCGGGCTGATAGATGCCAACATGGAAGTGCCCCTGTGCCATGGCCTTTAAGAAGGCCCAACCTCAAACATCTCAAACCAATGCTGGAGCATGGGGTCGTGATGCAATGAGTCGTCAGGAAAGGCAGGATCATCAAGGGTCTTTTAGAATATAACTCAATGATGTTTTCGTCCTAGTTTTTTTCTTGTTCTTCTTCTTATGGGGCTAGACGAGATGAGGGCATGCCTTCGATAAACCATGCATGCCTTCGATAAACCATGATAAACCCTTAATTGAGCGGCATTTGGTTGATTGTCATGCGAGAGAAATGAATAGAAATGACATGCGCAGTCACACAGCACTCGTAACACACGTAGGTGCAGCATGTCAAACATGTTACGACTTTGAGCATTATGAGCTCCTGCCTGCTTTGCCATTACTCGGCTGTATCTCCAGCTGCTAAACGATCTTGAAAAACCCCCGTTGCTTCGCATCTGATTCATTTTAATCAAACACAATAAAACACAATAAACCCGTATCCATCTTATCTATTGATGGGAAATGGAGGTATTAATGGGCAAATCCTCTATCAATATTCATGTTTCCTCAGCAAGTTGTGCCAGGCTTCTGACTGAAGGCACCCTGCACAGTGCCCTCGATTGGAAACTCAGCGCACCATTCCTTCAGCCTAGCGGTGCTCAAAGAATATCATTGATGTCAAACTGTGGGGCCTTTCCAGGATTTCCCGCTCATTTCTGCCATTTTGATCCATTTTGGCATTCACCGAACGTATGGAACATTAGCATGAACCAAGGTTTCTTCAGCAAGGCCCATCCCAAAAGGGTGCCTGCAACCAGAGAAGCAATGCAACCTCATGTGCGCTCCAAGTTCATCCATCACGAGACGAGGCAATAGAGGAAGTACAGCTCTTTAGGATCTACAGGTGAACGTTGAAGGCAGGACCGGTGGTGCTAGAATATGTGTTCCTGCATGGAACGCCGTGGTCACGGCTAAGTCAGAAAAGGCAGGACCTGGACTATGAAACCCACTGGAAACGCTTTAACGTCTACGGTTTGTAGACGTGAAAACGCTCATTTCCAGAAGCCTCTTTCCAATGGAAAGCCGGTACCCAAACTACTAAACATATTTGGTTGATGATTCGCCGTTAACATGGAACGCTGGCTTTTATTGATGCTTCAGACCTGCCCAAACCACTTGAGCAAATCCCCATGTAAACTCCGCTTCTGAAGACTACTCCTGCCAGAATGTTATGCGCAGTGTGTTTTAATTCAAACAGGAACTCCGGATTCACACGTCAGGTTTGGACAGAAGGGTTGCATATCAAAAACTGTGGTGGCGGAAAAGGATGCATTTATACGAGATCCGCTACGAGGTCTATACGAGGTCAGTCTATATGGTTTGTCCAGGAGCCCGCCATGAGCTTCTGAAGCGGGATTGCCCCACTTGAGCTGGCACTTGTTGTGAAAACAATGAGCAGCTAAAACATGAGAATATCTCAGTTCCCTTCCCACACAGGTTCATCAACGCGTGTTTTCTCAAATGACGACTGCCTCCCAGTGAGTGCCGGCCCCATATCTAGTAGTCTTCACATAGATAGGGGCATATCCCTCTACCAGTCACTCACCATTTGGCGAGGACTTTCCCTACAGCCTTGGGCTTTCCCATAGCTGTCTTCTCGTTCTTCCTCACAGAGCGCTGCTCCTTGAGTTCTTGAATTTCCCTGTATAGTTCCAGCCCTTTCCGCTGGAGTCTGTCCAGTACTATCCAACCTATCTCCTCAGGTCTCCTCTCATCTCTCATGTGAGCGCTGAAGTTGCTCCAGTTCTCGTTGCTAAGGTCGTCTGCATCGACGTTGTCCTCCCTCCTCACCCACTCTAGATCCAGTCTTAAGTCTTTTCTCCTCAGTTCTTCAGTGAGTTCCATGAGAAGGAGGGTGAGAAGATATTTCGTACTCATACCCTCATCTCTTTTCCTCCCTTCTCACCCCACATTTTCACTGCCACAAGCGTGGCAAGCAACTCCAGGGCTGCAATAACCCTCTTGGGGTTGTTCTGAATGAGAACCAGGGGCATTGTTTTCTGTCCTTTGAGACCGCTAGGAAGCCGCCAATGCATGCATCTGTCTCTAACGCTCTGGCATCCGTAAAGAACATGGTCCCCATGCCCGGAAGGGCGGTATCCTCTTGCACCACTTCCATTCTGCCCCCACTCTCTAACTTTTCCCTGATCCAATCCAAAATGGACAAAACAGCCCAGGGGATCAAAACCTTTTTGTCTCTGCTCGCGGATGGCAGCTGCCCATGTGTACAGCGGCCCTAGGAACAGGCGTTCCCAGGAAGGGCAGTGGCTGCAAAACCCAGCCGCCCCAGCCCCGCTGCGAACTCCCTGGCCGTCACTAGCTTCTTTTTGCAAAGCCCTTCGATCCATGCAACCAGCCACCGTGCTCTCTTTCAGAGAGACCAAGTGAGTATCCGCCATAGTCTGTCGTGAGATGTCGTGAGCCCAATCCACTCTGTGGACAGGCCTCCCCGCTGCTTCTTCCACTTGAAGGGGGAGCCAAGCATCGCAAGGATCACAAGAAGACCACGTGGGCCTTTCTTCCTTCATGGCCCACCCCCATTGTTTCCAAATCGTCAGCGTACAGCAAGGCCTCTAGCGGCGCCGGGCCCAGTAGGTAATGACCCAGACGGAGAAGCGCCCCGCTGAGCCTCCCCCACCAGTACGGCGTGGAGGTGATACCAAACGTGCCCACCTTGTTCACATATATCCAGGCATCGTCCTCTGAAACTTTGCATGCCAGGTACCCATGCTCGTCCTGTCTATATTTGAATCTCCTATATGGGCCTTCTGGAAATCTCCTATGAGGGAGAAATCTCTTGCGGTGTGGAACTTCCCTAAGAGCTGCCTCTTCTCTCTCCCTCCTGGCATCCTCAGCTTGTCGAGGCATCGGATCCTGTGGTTGACCCGGGCCCCGTGTGATCCGTCGTGGATGACACGCTTCTTGCCAGTGGCCTCATCCTCAACTAATACTGCCAGCGCGGCCACCGCTCTCTCACCCCCAAACTTCTCCTCAAAGTCCTTCCGCAGCATTTGTCAAAAGGCCTTCCCTCACTTCCTCCTCGAGATGGCCTCGGACGTGGGCCTCATGCTCTGCAGCCGACGGGTAGTTTGCCTTCTCCACAATGGAGGCCACCATGGGGTCGTAATCCAATGCCCACTCCACTTGCCTTTCAAATGCCATTGTGGATGCTTCACCCCCAAGGGGAGGCCATCTTCCGCTTCCCTGAGAAACTCGCAATCTGCATCGCCTGCAATTTCCAGGATGGCCCTCATGAGCCCCAACCTGAATGGCTGCCCTACCGCCACCTCCAACAGCTTCTCCTTGTTTCCCTTCACTTGGCAGAATTCAGCCAATAGGCCCAAGATCTTCTCCCTCAAATGGGCATCCTGTACTAACCTGCACCCGTTCGCGCCACCAGCCATCGCAAAACACTCCCTTTCCAGCAGGGCCTCACTCCCCGCTGCACTGGTAATGACCATCCTCAAGGTGGCTCTCAGCCTCTTCCGCTCTGTAGAGTCAGGGAAGCTCCTCTTCCCGATCTCCCACCTGCCTGGGGACATCAAACACCCCCCATCATGAAAGGGAACCAAGTTCTCTTTCCAAGTGCAACATCTCGGCTTCCCTTGCCCTCCCTTTGCCGGAGGGTCGAAAGGGTCTGTCACCTCTTCCTCCGCAGCCTCTTCCCTGCTCCTTTTTGTAGGTCGGCCCTGTTGGCCAGTCATTTGGTCCATCTTTTGGCCCATCCCTTCGAAGCCACTGTTCAAACGGAACGAAGCCATAATCTGGGTGGCGACCCATTCGCAGAGCGCCGGTGGCCATGCAGCGGCCGATGCTGTTTTGAATATGCCTCCAGAGCGGCCAATCAAAGGCTCTCCTTGCTTCTTGGGCAGGGGGCCGCAGTACCACCCGTTTTCATCCAGCTGTGGCAATCCTTCATACATCTCTGGGTGCAGGGGCCCTGGCGCGCGAAGCAAAAGGCGCGTTGGCTTGACGCTGGCTGATCCAAAGTCAAGTTGTGCCAGTGCCACGGACTGCACCCCTTCCATTGCTAGCAGCTCCTCATGTTGTGGAAATTGCCACATTGACCCAGGTCTGTGTCCTGGAATGCGCTCCTTCTGGGTGCGACGGATCGCTGTCGCCATTTCAATTGTCTCCTCATTGCTTCAAATGAGAAGTCTGCCAGGTTGTTCCCCAAGTCAGCCTTCCTCCTCCGCTCACCAGCATTCCAGGTGAAACTTCTCAAGCACGCTGAGGATCTCAAAGGGAAAGGACCCTCTTCATTGGCCCAGGGTGCTCGACTGAAGGTGGAGCACGGGGGTGTTATGACAAGGGCGTCCACGGCCCCAGAGTCAATGAACTGTAACCACCGCCTCTGGACCTCAGGCCGCGAACAATCCGCTTGGCGGCTATGTCTCAAGTCCACCTCCAAAACTTGCACCTCATGGTGAAACTGCCTTGCAAGCTTCCTGACAAACCAGGCTAGCGAATCCTTCCTCTTCCTTCCCGAGAAGAGGTAAAGCACGGTGAAGCGCTTCTTTCAGGCGGCCCCCCCCTGCCTCCTGTTGACTGTGCACTGAAACATGGCGTGCTTGTCGGAGAAGCAGATGCCGCATTGGTGTGCGAATTTGCACTTTGTACCTGTAGCAGATGGGCGTTCCTTCTCTGTTATGGGAAGCGCAGCCTGGCAACTGGCGCCCTTTTCCCTTCCCCTTGTCCTTGCCTCCTTTTGCATCGAACCTCTGTTTCTTGGCTGCCGCGTGCTCCCCTGGCGCGCTGGGTTGGGCACTGCTGGGCCTCTTTGCAACCAAGGCCAAGGGCGTTGTGAAGTGCCTCTCCTTCACTGTGGCATCCCTCCATGAGGCCCGCAGAGCCGTTGGGAAGGCAGTCCCATCTTGGTTCATCTTTCTTGCTGCTTCCTTCCTCACAGCCTTTTCGTATGAAAGCCCGAATGGCGGGACTGCCACTGTGAGCCCATCTGCGTCCTTGGCATTTAACCCAAACACGTGTTCCCCCAGGAGGTAGTCCTTAAAGTCCTCAAAGACTTTGACGTAGTCGCCCTGCAGCTCTGGGTTGGTGTGCGCAATGCCACCATCTGGTATGCATTCCGCATCACAGTCAGGCGCTGCCTGAGTGATTCCGGATTCTCTGGCTCCTTCACCTTCGTTGCACCTCTCCTCATTGAGATGTTGCCCTTCGAGTCCCACTGCGGAACCAGGCTGTCCGGATCCACTTCTTCCCGGCTGACAACCTCCGTCAGCTCTTCTGCCCGGTAATCCCCGGATTCCACTTCTTGCAGCTTCTTTTCCACGTATTCTTTCGCCGGCGTGTAACGCTCATCGTGTGTCGAGTTCAGCCTCTACTTCGGCCGCACGCTGTATTCGTGCCTTTGCATTCGACCATGCGCAGGTGACCGCTGCCACTTGCACCCTCTGCTCCAACGAAGCCGCCTGGTCCAGACCTATGTGGTCCTTCAGGACATTGAGCAAGTCTTCGACATCCTTGGCAGTGTTCGAAAACTTCTCCAAGGAAGTGACCCCTGCGTGGAACCACCTCGCTGCAATGTCTTTCGGCACTTCATTCCTCTCAAAGAGGTACCTCAGATCGGCGTTGCCCCTCTTCAGCGCCTCCGCCTCCTGCTCTCCCGTGAAAACCACCGGCGGCATGTTTGCGGCCCCCTTTGAGCCCTGACTACGGATGCGACCCAGTCGACCCTAAAGCCCTGCCAAGCGTGCGACCCTCGGACTCCCAGAGGAGTAGAAACGCCCCAGGTGCGACCTGGGGATCTATCGGGTGCGACCCCTACCTGTGGGCTCCACAGGAAGCACTGCCGGGCACCTGCAATATGCAAGTTTTTCTCCAGTGGCAAGTGTCACTCGTGCCACACGTCAAACTGTACGTTCCTCAGGTCTCCCAGGCCCCCGTGTTCGGGGCCCGTCGACCCCCCAAAGCCAAGATGGTCGCTGCTCTCACTTAGCCGGCTGCTCACCACTGGCTCCGCCTCTTCCTTTCCCTCGCATTCTGCGACTTCATCTTCTGAGTCGCTTGAAGAGAGCTCCGCCTTCAGCTCCTGCCAGCAGAGCCTGCACCTCGAGGTGTATGTACCCTCGTCCGGGTATGTCTCATACACCGTAGCCCTCTTGAACTTCCTTTGTTTCGCCATCCAGCAGCCGTATTTCCCGGCACGGTGAAGCTTCCCCCTATCTATCCGGTTGTCAACCACAATGTACCCCTCGGACCTCTCCTCCAGGCTCCAGGCGCTCCACCTTCCGCTTCTTTGGACCGGAGCTGCTGTCCTCATCAGATGAGCTACACTCGTCCACTGCTGCCGCAGCCTCATTCCGGTCTACGGCCCACTTCTCGCAGAGCCAGACCTTGAGCTCCTCAAAGATGGCGCCCTCGTCAAAGGCCGTGTAGCCTCTTCCCTCTCTCACAGGCACTGCGAAGGTAGCTTGCATTCTACCCACCGCTGCATTCTAGGTCCTGGCGTATTGGTCAGACCCCTCCGGTTTCCACCTCCCCAGCAGGTCTCTCTCTGGCTTCTGGACGCCTAGTGCGGCGAGGCCGCTCGAGAGAGTGGCCCTCTCACTGTGCTCCGTCCAAAAGCGCTCCCACCCATGCGGGATGAGAGCGTTCCCACCAGCATCCTTCAACTCTTGCATAACTTCTGTACTCCATGCCACTGCCTCCTGGTATGACATGATGTAGTCGCCCACAGCGGCCCCACGGCTCCAGCCTGCCGGCACTAGGAGCTCATATGTGTCCCCCAATGCACGGCTCAGAACTTCCAAACCAACGGTGAGCCACTTTTCATGCACTGCCCAGGCGTGCTCCGACACATGAAAGGGAAGTTCCTTCACCCGCTTCCCCCACCTGTGGTCTTTGTTCGCTTCATCAAGCCTGAGAGCTTCCCATCGTAGGAGCACAGAGCCTCCTGTCTCATGTGTGCCAGGTCGTCAAACCTGAGCGAGCCACAAATCTTGAGGAGCTTGGCGCAACTGACCACCAACTTCTCCAGCGCAGGTATGAATGCTGACAGCATCCTCGGCGCTCGTCTGCGAGGAGGGGCTCCCTCCTCAAGCTTCCGGAGCAAGTCTCTCACAACTGCCTCTACCAGTGGGTTGGAGGCCATCCAGGTGTCTTGAGAGAATGCTCCCAGCTTCTCAAAGCATGCCACACCCTTCCCCACTGAAAGTGGCACCGAAGCGCCCATTCCCTCCTCTTCACGGGCCAACAGATAGTCGACCAGCTGCTCGCCAGAGGTGGGAAATTTGCCATATGTCTGGCCTACCCACTTCCGGAAGCCCTGCCAATAGGCAAGGTACCGCCTCACGGTTGAAGGCCTGAATCGGCCCAGGAGGGACATCTTCGCCCGCTCAGGGTTGGCTGTGACGCCAATCTGCGCCACTATGAAAACACCCATCATCTCCAGCTCATTGTACAAGAGCCTCACGGCCAGACTGGCAGCCTCAGACCTCACCTTTTCCATTGCGATCACCGCATCATCTATGGCCTGCTGGCCAGGTGACTTCTTGGAGCCAGCTAGCCTAGCCTCCAATTCCAGGTCGTCAGCGGCGCTTTGTACCTGTCCTTTCACCAGATTCAGGATCCCCTCGTTGTATGCTACTCCTGCCCGCTCAGCCAACTGCTTCGCCAAGGGGACTTCCTCCCCAAGCTGCAAGGCTCGCCCCCGCATCGATCGGGCTCACCTGGGCTGCGCTGTCCTGCAGCGCTTCCTCCGAGTATATACTTTTTTTGTCGGGGCCGGCAACCGGCACCGACAAAAAAAGTATATACTCCTTCCTCCATACAACAAGAATTCCACTACCGGGGTGATCCTGAGCCTGAACAGTGGGGTTCGGAAACACTAACATGATAAATCATGAGCGCGCTACTGATTCTTTCTCCCAACGGAACTCCGGCTAGGCAGACCTTTTTGGAATTGAACAGGCACACCTTTCACCACCTACAGTACTTGCATTATTTTCCATTCATTCGCATTGCTTTTGTTCATGTAGCATCTTTATATATTCATTCAACCAGCGTTTGCCCCATTGAAAGAATGATCAAATATAAGTTTCAAAAAATCAACGCGATACAAAAATTGAACTTTTTCCAGGCGCACGGCCAAAAACAATGAAATCGTTCAATTACTAAAAGTTGTGGTGATGCCAAACTTGAACTTTTTCCAGGTGCACGGCCTCCCGATACGACTTTTAGGAGCTGATACGACTTAACGCTAGCGTTAGTAGATGATCCAATCCAATGTCTATGAAACGCATACTAAACGCTAAAGGTACCGCCTTCACCTGAATGTTTTCTACAAGGGAACAGCTCTATTTTATACCACCGGTACCGCCTTCAACATCTGCCTGTATGTTTCATCAGTAGGATGTGGATGGATGTGCACACTAGCAGCACGTTCCTAAACCCTTTTCATCCCCTTCCCGTATACAGAACCAAAAAGTGGAACTGCCCTTTAAAGTCTCTCTAGGTGCTAGGCTGGTGGCTGGTAGGGTTGTTAGGCAATACGCCCCCCTCAGAATGCCAATTGTTTATACCCTTCAAGATCCTTCAAGATATGGCTGTCCCAGTTGCGTGCAGGCAAGAAGGTTTGTGCTCCGTGGGAGCTGAGGCGGCGTGTGTTGCACCTGAGATATCAGGAATACCAAACTGATGGACTATGAATGAAGTGTACTGTGTGATAGACGGTATCATATGATATCTCACAATATCTAGTCTTTCGCTTGCGCTTTTGCTCAAAAACGTTTTCATGTTGTGTGCATTTGCATCCCATCTTTTTGTGCCAACAAGTTCTTCAGTTTCTGCCGTGTATGGGCCGAGGGAATCTCGGAAACGAATTCAGAATTCAGTTGATCAGGACCCACGCTGCTGAAAGAAGAATTCGAAACAGGTCTGTGTGACCCACTCTGGATCCGAGCTCCCTACAGGCAGCGGAGGCAATTCCAGGAAACGCGGTCTACCTAGTGCTGGACAACCACTGGGGGAGCGTTGACACCCATGGAAACCACTGGTGAACTGTCATGCAAACACACATACGTCCATCTGCAATATAATACACATATAGTCTATATAGTCTATATATATACATATACATATTACATGCATATCGATGCATGATACATGCATGGTACATAGTTGTACTACTTGATGTAACCTGAAACATATATATATATATACACATATATATATATATACTGTGAGTGGTTTCCGGTACCAACCTGACCTTGTAGTTGCTATTCTTGGCCTCGTAGTTCCCAGCAGCCGGCAGTGACCACTCCTTTTCTATTGCAGCGAGATAGTGCCGTGATTCGCGTCCCTGGAGCCATGCAGCGGACGTGGTCTCATGTTACGGACCGCTGCAGGCAAGACAAACGCTCTATCACAAGTGGCTCCCCTGATCTATGTTACATTCACACCCCCCATGCCCGGCTAAGCAATTCGCTGGGCACAGGAGCAATCGTCAGGGTTAAAAATAGCCACGTTTCGAATTAGTGCTGTGCTGTGCTGTGCAAAAAAAGGGATTCTATGTGAGTCCCTTCGAATCTACAAGTGTGAGACTGTGAGACGTAGATCTACTCCCATCGCTGGTGCTGTACAGGAACAACGATACTCCTCTCAGGGTCAGTGATGCCGCCGAATGGCCTACGTCACATCACCTTTGATTCGTGATCACTAACCGCAGCAGTCACCGACGCCGCCGAATGGCCTACGTCGGATCATGCAATCCCGTGCGCCGCCGAATGGCCTACGCCGGTTCATGTACGGTCCTGACATGACACTTGCTAAGGAAAATTTCGGGACTCATATTACTGAGGTCGCCCACCTCAGTTTATACTCAAAAGTCCGCCCGTGCACGGAGACCGTTAGGTGTGATCTCGCATGCACCAGCATCAAAATTCTAATTAGTCCCGCTCTCATGCCACTCTCAGTATAGTGGTCCACCGTGATGTAGTCTCAGCGTCGGCGTCTCTTGGTCGTCCCTTTGCTGCCCGACGCTGCTCCACCTTCTTGTCCGAATTCTTCTCCAGGAACATTAGTGATCGCCTTCACATAGTCTCGGATATTGGAGCGATCTGCAGGATCTAACAACCGGATATTGGTTTCCAGTTGTGCATCACTCTGTCGAGATGATCTCAATTTGCATTCCCAGACTCTTCAAGTCCAGCGGGTAATCCCACGCCAACCTTGTTGAGGGATGTTGAGGGTTACCATGACCGCAAATGATCTCACTCTCTCTGTCACTGCGCACACCAATGATACTGGATCGACATGAAGATGGTCTTCACGCTCCGGTGGATTGACTCTGAAGTAGTCATAGGATCTGATCGCGAAGGCTCCCGCGATGATCTTCCGGACAAAGTCTGTAACCTCACGCCGGACCTCTGCCTTGTTCTCATCATCTGCATCTGCCACGTCGTTGAGCTTGTTGGCGATGACTTGCGGTGTCACTCCAGTCTGCACCAAATACTTCATGAGCTTGCACAAGAACTTGAGGCCTTCGACTCCTCCGAGATACATTTCGAGGTCACGGTTGTCAAATTTTCCGCTTTTGCTGATCCGCTCGAATGTTATCTTGTACTCCTCCTCTGTGGGCTTCCGGAAGTCGCCGTGCGCGTCCTCCCCGACAAAAGGGATGTTCTCGTCATACTCCGGAATCATGCCGTTGCTCCTAACATGCTTGATGTAGGTCTGAGCGGGTGTGGAGACCATGTAGAGGTAGAAGATGCGGTAGCTGTCTTTGACGTGCATCAAGCTCAAATTATCAATGATGCGTGCTGTTGAGTCCACAGCATCTTCATTTTCTGCAACATCGACGCAATGAAGACCACATCCTGGGACTAACCTAGTAGCCCACTGTGGTATTTGGCTTTGCTTTTCGCGCCCCCTTTCTGCGCGTTCTTCTTCTTCTTCCTTCTGCTTCACGCTCATCCTCGGCTTCTTGCCTCTCCTTTCCTTCACCTCCAACGGTGGTCTTAGGTTGAGGAGTTGGTCTCGCCTGTCCTCCGTTCCCATTATGGCCTGGCCTGCTTGGTTGGGGCCCAGACATGTCGACATCGTCGTCCGTCCTCGCCTCAGCTTTGGCCTTGGTCTCCTTCACCAAACGATCGATCTCGTCTTTGTCCATGTCAAAATCTCCTTCTGCGTCACCGGATCCATTGCTACTCGTTGGTTTCTCTTGTTCAGGTACCCCAGGAAGTACACCTCCATTCTGTTTGGTGGTTCTTTCCCGCAGCTGACAAGCGATCCAGAACACCTGATGCAGATGGACAGGTTGTTCGGTGTCTCGGTCAGGCATGCCGGGCAAATGATTCTGCCCGTCTCCCTTGGGACGTACTTTTCGGCGATGAACGTTACAAGCCTGTTTCTCAGATCACTCTGGTAGGCCATGGCTCCAGTCATGCTCTCGACCCCCCCAACATCTCGGACGAACTCGTCATAGTAAGGGACGTTGTCCTCGGGGCTGATCTCGTCGAGCAGTGCTCGGGCAATCCTCTTGACAACACGATTGTTGCGATCTTGGGTGGTTCTTTGATGGATCGCACAAGCTGGATACCTCCTGAATCCACGAGCAATCTTTCCCATTTGTAGGCATTGGTCTGGTACCAGGCTCCTGCCACTTCAGAGAACGGAATGTTCCCATCAATCGTCAGCTGCCCAGAGGCATTGTCAACTCCCAACCTAAAAAACGGTCTTGTAGCGCTCGTCCCATGGCGCAAATGGATTGAGGAACACCTGGGTTCGTCCCCCTCGGTGTCCACCTGGTTGCAGTCCTTCTTTGATGATGCCATTCATGTTCGCCATCTCCGTGACATGATAGCAATATTGAAATTCATCGGCAAGTCTGGTGGTGATGGGATGACAAATCTTCGTGTTGTCAAGGCGGAAGTCTCGTTCACGCGATGAATGAGCTCCTGGCGACCTGACAGCAATTGGCGCCAAGAAGACTTCTCCGTCTCGTTCGATGATCTTGTGGATGTCTTCGTCACCATCCGGGAACTTCTTGAGAGGTTCATCAGGCTCCGTGTAGCTGGAGTCCATCACGATGCAAAGGAACTGAAACCGAACCTTGCCCTGCTTCTGGAACTCGGCACACGCGGTCTTGATCATCAAATTGACACGATCCTCCCTAAAACAAGTAGGGATGAGCCCATCGTCCTCGGTTTTGACCTTCCCGTGGTCGAAGATCCCGCCGTGGTGGAGAAACTCCATGATCAGCCTGCTTCATCGCATCGTAGGCCGCGATAATACTGGATTCCCTTCTCTCTGACTCTCTCCTTCCCGACGTGATGTCGTAGTGCTGTGTTGAAGTAGTAGCTGTAGCCATCTTCCCACTTGTCCAGGATATTCCAGGATGACCTGATTGGTATTTTCATCCGTTGGAAGTGGAAATTCAACTCCTGCACCTGCGAAGTTCTTTGAGTAGAACTTGCCGCCGTTCAAGGGTAGGATCTTCAACTTGCCGACGCTGGTTTTGACCGGGAGCTTCCTGTACATCTTGTGGTCTGAGTACTTGCCGGCCTCAATCACGTCCTTGCATGTCATTGTGATTCCTCTCTGGCTGGCAATGTCGACGGGTTGGTCCAATGCGTTTCTCGTCGCATGACCCTTCTCATCGATCTTCACGCCATTGATGCTCAATTCACCATGAGCTCGGTCACCAATCACCGACAATGGAAGGGGTCGTAGGAACATGTATTCCTTTCCCTTGTGGCTTGATACGCGCTCTGTGGTTCCTTGCTGTCTCCACCTTGGGGTTCATCACCAGCTTCCTCTCCTTGAAGCTTCTTTCTCAAGTTGACGATCGCCATCTTGACTGGATCATCATCCTTGGCGCCGCACTCATAGTTGGTGTGCCCACTCTCTCCACATCTGGTGCACACGTTGTTGTCATCCGCCAGTGCGAAGAATGCGTCGATGGCGTCCATGACCTGACCTTTGTCTCTGGAGATCTGGTACTCCTCTTCAGGATCGGGCAGAGTGCCGGGAACATTCTGCCTACCGGGGCCGGCCGCGGGCCCTACCCCTTCAGCACCACTCCCTGCACTCGTGGATTCGGCTCCGGGGCCGGCTGGCCGCGGGCCCTTGTCCACTTTGGCCCATTGGATCATCATCATCTTTCTTTGATGCTCTTCGATAGATCTCACTGATGATCTCGATCTCCTTGCTCTCGATCAGGCACATGTTGCGCAAATTATTGTATATCGAGCAGTTGCGCAAGATCTGTGGTCCACCATGTGACCCTCATAGGACGTGGTCTCGGTCAGCCTCGAATTGTTCCTCTTGGAGTTTGAAGTGGTTGTTGACCTCGTTGTGCCATGGAAGATAAAGACTTTTTCTTTCAAACCGGGGTTGCAAACAGCAACCAGGGTTGCCAGTTTGCAGGGTGTTTGCAGGCAGCATCAAAATCATCATCCCAGCGGGCGAGAGCTGGATAGAAATACCAGCCGT